>Ga0302186_10001294_pt1 | contig 21133 bp, 19 predicted proteins | sample II_Bog_E1_2_FD_198782 | JGI IMG/M metagenome (GOLD analysis project Ga0302186, IMG submission 198782) | Peat permafrost microbial communities from Stordalen Mire near Abisko, Sweden - II_Bog_E1_1 | ecosystem: Environmental > Terrestrial > Soil > Wetlands > Peat | place: Sweden: Abisko...
CCAACATTAAAGGAACGAGTTAATAATTACATAACTACGAAATTAGAAACATTTGATCCTGTTGTGAAAAATAAATTACTCATAGCATCAAATTGGATAAATGAATGGCCATGTTCTAGAAATTATGGCTTAGGGACTAAACTTTTAGACACCGAATATGTTATTGATTCGCTTTCTGATTCAACGATATACATGGCGTATTACACAGTTGCACACTTAATTACAAAATTTCCTTTGGATAAATTGTCATATGAAATTTGGGATTTTATTTTTAGAAATGGTCCAAGTGATAAATTTATTAATAATTTAACCAAATCAGAAGTAGAACTATTAAATAAAATGCACATCGAATTCAAATATTGGTATCCAGTAGATTTGCGAGTGTCTGGAAAAGATTTAGTAAGTAATCACCTGGTTATGGCACTATATAATCATGCGATGGTATGGCCAGAAGAGATGTGGCCACGTGCCTACTTTGTGAATGGACATATTATGTTAAATCGGGAAAAAATGTCCAAAAGCACTGGTAACTTCATGACATTAAGACATGCGATTGATACATATAGTGCAGATGCAGTACGTTTATGTTTAGCAATGGCCGGTTCATATACAGGCGATGCGGATTTTGAAGAGTCACATGCAAATGCACAATTAATGCGATTAACAAAAGAACGCGAATGGTGTTTTGAAATATTAAAACAAATTTCAGAATTAAAAAATAAAAAAGACACATCAACAAAAAATAATAAATTCTGGGAAACAGTTTTTGAAAACGAAATAAATAAATGTATGTATGATTCATATGAACATTATGAAAATATGGATTTTCGGCGTGTGATATCGAATGGATTTTTTGCATTAATACACATTAGGGATAAATACAAAATAATGACAACACATTTGGAACCGAACACTATTTTATATTTAAAATTCATTGAGAGTTATCTTATGCTGTTATACCCGATTTGTCCACATTGGTGTGAAGAAATATGGACTTATTCTAAATCATTAGGTTTGAAATTCGAAAAGCGTTATATAAAATCAAATTATAAAGCACCCGATGCAAATAAATACAGATATTATATGAATATTTTGGAAGACGTTCAAAATAAAGTCCGAAACTCACATCAGACTTTGACAAAGAAAAACAAACTTCAAAAAGATAATTTAAGTTTAATAATAGAAGTATATGAATTTTCAACTTTAGAGCTTGAAATAATTAAATCCGTTATACAACTTTCTAAAAATAACTTACCAACAAACGAAGAGGATTGGAAAAAATTATGCGAAGAATACAAAAAAACAATTATAGATAAAAAAAACATCGGTACTTACAGTAAATTTGTGTCATATTTAAAAGAAAACGTTCTTCAATATTCTGAAAAATGGATTGACTGGAATTTAGATGTGGATACAGAACACGATTTGTTCAATGATTGGTTTGGTATGATGGTTGCGGAATTAAATTTAAAAGAAATCATAGTTAAAAAAATCGAAAATAATAAAACACCATTTAAAAATAGTCCAGGTGTTCCAAACATTATATTCAAAAATATTTAATTTATCTGTTAGTTATTCCTAAATTGAAAACCATAAAATAATCATAATATGTTGTAGTAAAAACGAATCAAACACATAATACGCATCAATAAAATAATCTATTGATATATAAAATGATTTTTTATTTGTGATTTGTTTTCGTTTAAAATCATATAATAAATATAACATATTGTGTATATACTAAAAGTATGGATATAAAAGCCAAAAAAAATATCTTCCAACAAAATAAAAAACTATTTGAATATGTTTTTGTTAAATATATTAAATACAACAGACCAATTAAATATGTGTATAATTATTTTTTTGAAGAGCGTATGAAAAATACACAATTTGATAAATTTGCGGTAGTTGATGTTGTTATGTCGGACCCATTAACGATTGCAAAACAATTTGTAGAAAACGGCATGCATCCTGTAATATTGAGTACAATTGATTTAAAATTTGACGGTATTCATGTCGAAACTAGTGATAAAATATACGATGACACACTATTATTTAGGTCAAATTATTATAGAACTTTGCATTCATCAGACATATTTCCAATAAACGAGCATGATGCATTGTACACACAATATTTATTTGCGATCCGGGACAGCAACATGAACACATTTAACAATGGATTTTATTTTAGTGTAATAACAACAACTTTAACGAAACAAACTGAATTATATGAACAAAATTTATCAAGTTCTAATTTTTTATCAACAATTCAAAAGATTAAAACTGTATTTCAGTTAGCATATGTAAATAACCATGATGTTTTAATTTTACCATTATTTGGTTTAGATGCAAACTATCCAATTGATAACATTGTTACGATTTATAATAATTGCATACTCGAGTTTGGACATTTATTTAAGTTTATTGTCATATCCGTTCCAAACCAGGTACAGATGCAGGAAATGTACCTTACAGTAGCAAACAATATTGTTAAACCACATACTTATTTATTAAACAATACACCCGAGATAAATACTATACCAATACCAATGCCGATTACACCTGATTTGCAAACGATGCAAACGATGCAAACAATGCAAAATACAAATCAAATCCCTGTAATTAATCACGCACAAGCCATGTACCAATAAATTAAAACTAATTAAGTGGGTGTGCTGTGCACAATTTTATGATATTATTTATATTATCCAATGTTAAAAATCGGTCATGAGTTCTTTTATGCTTCATCATTTGTGATGAAAATGATCCTAATTCTTTTCGAATGGTTTTTAATATTTTTGCATTTTTTTCTTTATCCCCTTCTTTTTCTTCATCAAAGTCATCTTTTAACAATGCAGAACTTTTCATATGTAATTCTGAAAGTTTTGCATGTAAAATATGACACTGCTTACATTCTTCTTCTTCGTATAAAAATTTCAGTTGTTTATCCATCAATGGGTGATATTTTTTTGGTATTAATTTTTTATATTTTTTTGGTAAGACAAGCAGAGTATACAATTCTCGATTTAAAGCTAATGTGTTAGAACGAGGTATTTCGATTGGTTCAAAATTTAGTTCTAAAAAATATAACAATTCCATTGGTTCGGGTATTTTTTCAGTTGCATACATATAATCATATTTAGAACATTTGCCTGTGTTATACATGTTTACACACCACAATAATCCTTCCAAATAACTTTTAGTGTGATGTGGTTTATATTGATACAAGTGTATTTTCCTATATTTTGGTAGTAATTCCAACAATGCGTAAGTAATAAAATCTTTCCATGCACCAGCATTAAATTTTATACCAGTATTGCCCTTCTCTTGTGTGTAAAGGAGTAAATTTTTTGAATTATTGACCAAGTACCATTTTTTATAAGCATTCCACAATTGATTAAAATTTAAAAAGGCCAATTTTGGTAAATAATCATTACCCATTAATATTGACAACAATGTAAAATCATATTTAATATTTATATTTGATGGAAAATCAGTCAATAACAATGTGTACAAATTATCTAAATTTAATAACTCATATTTTTTTGTTTTGCTATTTGAAATGAGAACAAACAATTTTTCAATATTTAGCGACATCATGATAACAATTATATCTGCATCGTTTCCAATTATCAAATGTTTATCTTTTTTGTTATTATTTTTTTTAATTTGAGCGATAATTTTAATTTCACCTTCATCAGGTAAATATGCGGGTAAAATATAATATTTTAATTTAAAATATCTAAATAATTTCGAATATGTGGCTATATATTTTTCGACATGAGAGTGTAGTTCTTTCATAAATTCCGTTCCAGGAGTAAAATGTAATGAACTAAATGTATTTTCATTTTTATTTGAATTTGAATTTGAATTAGACATTGCTAATCTTCGGCGTCTCTGCAAAATGAGCTTTGCATATGGTGAAACACCGTCTATTGCGATTGTCAAGGATTTTGTAGGAATAAATCTACATAAAATATAATTTAATTTATTATTAAGACGATTAATAAATTCATCTTTTGTCTTGCATCCATAAACACAATTATGGAGTATAAAATTCAGATCAATATATACATGTTCATACAAACAACTTTTTGAAATATCCGCTATTGTAAAAGATGTACTGTATGTTGTTTTTAGCCAACTATGAAAATTATCAATACCCATTATTATATTTTACTAATAATAGGTGAATGCTATTTGTCTTTAATAATGATAAATCAATTTTTTTAACAAAATTAAAAGTAATGATTTTTTATCATTCAGTAAAGAACGATTTATCTGTATATAAAATATTAAATTCGATATAATATTATAAATATCAAAAATATCAAAAATGACTACTAATTCAATTAATAAAACTAATAAAACTCATAAATACATGTGTGAAGAGTGTAAGACAATTCAACAATTTGATGTATTACATTATAGAGAGCCTACAGACAACAATATAATGTTATGTATCAAATGTCAAGAGACATTAGTATTTTATTCGAAAACCGAATGTTTAAAAAAATTTTTATTGTCTGAAACAGAAATAGAAAAAATTAGATATTTGTATTTTGAAAATCCAAAAAATATTATCAAATTATATAAAAAAAAAGATATCGATTTGATAATATCAAATAAATATTCGGACGTCAAATTAGATGATGTTCTTGAACAAAAAAAAATAAAACAGTCTGAACGAATAAATAAAATCAATTTATCTATGTTGGAAAGAAAAAAAAACTTAGAAAACACATTTGAAGAAAACAAACTTGATTTTAAAAATTATGGTGATTGTTATTCGTACATTCATTATGGGTATCCATCAATAGAAAATATTATGAATAATGAATTTAAAAAAGTTCAAATCAAAAACAAACGTAGAATAACACTTGCAAATAGGTTAGAAGAATTAAAAATTCCGCTTGATGAATCACATATCGAGTGTTATAATTTTATCCACAATATTGGTTTAAAACCGATAAATGAAGTTGTTAGGACAATCGAAATTGATAATTTTTTAAAAACTCAAACAAATTTTAATAATTTATTAAAAATAAATGGGAATAATATTGAACATGCAAGAGAAATTGCATTAAGAGAATACATGGATAAAGATAAAAAAACTTTACCAACTAAATTAAAAAATAACATCAATAAAAACATAACGGTTGATTTTGATTTATAAAATATGAAGACAAATAAGAATATTTGAGTATTTGAGTATAGATCACAATCTTTTTATATTTGAATAATATAAAATGGACAAAAATAAAAATATTTCACCATTGCAATCAAATACATTAATAATATTAGATTGGGATGACACATTATTCCCAACAACATGGGCCAATAAAAATAATATAAATATTAATAATATTCCGCCAAATATTAAAAAAAATTATAAAGAATATGATGTATTATTATTTAAATTATTATCACGATTATTGTCTTATGGGAAAGTTGTAATTATTACAAATGCATCTTTGACTTGGATACACATATCTGCTAAAATATTTCCAAAAACATATAGTCTAATATTAAAACATATAGAAATAATATCGGCACGTGATATGTATCAATCAAAATTTCCATCCGACATGTATAAATGGAAGAAATTAGCATTTTGCAACGAAGTAGGAGATTTTTTTAATAATAAATATAATACTCATAATATTATATCAATAGGTGATGCTGATTATGAATACAAAGCACTTGTTGATTTATATTCCACATGTAATATAAAACAAAATAAGCAGTACTTAAAAGCTGTTAAATTAGTCCATGCACCATCACTAGATAAATTAATTGATCAACTTAATGTATTACATGAATCAGCACAAAACATCTGCACGTCGTTAAGACATTTAGACTTGAATTTTTTAGAAACATAAATATAAAAATATAAATTTTTTGATAACCACAACTATAATAATTATATAATGTATAATTATTATGGAAAGTAGAACAAACGCGGACCTTATTGACATTTCTGATGACGAGTATAATTTAGAACCAGACACTTGTTATAATTTATGTAAAAATGATTTCGAATTAATAAGTAAAAGTAAAAATAAAAAAACAAAGTTATCACAAGATATTTCTAGCATTTTGCCATTTGAATTGTTGTCGATGTTACAATCAAAAAATCAGAATAAACATAATAACGCTGAATCGGATTCAGGCTATGATTCAGAGACAGAATCTGGATCAGAATTAGAATCCGGATCAGAATTAGAAAAAGAAACGGAAACTGATTTAAAAAATACTTTTAATATTACATTAATCGAAAATACACCAGAAATAGATGATGTGCAAATAAAAAGTTTCATACAATTTTGTATAAAAAATAATTTTTTTTCAGATTCATTTTATGATTATTCGAATGTTTTTTCAATTATTGCAACAAGATTACCATCAACATTTAATAATATTGGAACTGGGCATGAATCAATTTCGCGAAATGAGTTCCAATTATTTTTTAAAAGAAAACACCGTTATAAAGGTGATATAAATTATATTTTTAATTGTATAAATTCTGCAGAATTTGATGAAAAAAGTACAATATCATGGAATGATTTTAAAAGTTTCTTTTTACCATTTGTCAGACATGTCACGATTTGATTTTCTTTTGATAGGGATGGGTTTTGTCCTATTTCGAACAAACCTTTCATCAATTAGATCATTTGTAAAATTATTATCTGTTTCTTTATCGTTCTGATTTTTTTTGTGTTTGTCTGTACCAGAGTCAAAAATAGAGTCCAAATTAGAAACAATGGCATTATTTTTATTTAAAATATTTTGACCATCGTTAATTTCCCACTCAACTGGGGTGTTCGTTGATTTGTCTAAAAACACTCCAATTAAATTAGAGTCTGAAATATTTATAGATTCTAAAATGGTTTTAGAACTAGAACTATGTGTTTGGGGAATTTCGTTTTGTGTTGTGATTTTTTTAATATTATCATTTCGGATTTCTTTGCATATACTCAGATACGCATCATTCGCATCATCTTCATCACTTGAATCTGAAAAATCACTAAAATTATCTTTTTTCAACAATGTGTTTATTGGAATTTTGTTTGATTGCGATTTAATAAATTTTGAGCTGTCAAAACTGTTTTGTCTTTGTAATCCCTGTTCCATTTGTGAAACAGAAGATGACTGTAAAACAGGAGATGTATGTGGCAAAAACTTATTATAATTTTCTGGAGTCAATGATCTGACAGACATCAGATTTAATTGTGATGAATATTCTGTGCTGGATGTTGTGTTATACTTATATTTATTTACCCACGAATGTTCAAAATAATCATCAAGAGTTATTCTGCGTCGTACATCTTTTTGTAACAATAATCTTAAAAAAACCAGACATTCTTCTGAAACATCAATATTAATAGTGCTTGATGGTGGGATTTCAATTTCATCATTAATTGATTCAATTAGATCAACCATACGTTTGCAATTATTGAATGGATTAACTCCAAATAACATTTCATATAGTATTATACCAACAGACCACAAATCAGTTTGTTCATTGTACAATTGTCTAGAAACAATTTCAGGTGCCATGTACAAAGGACTCCCACAAATTGTGTCATAGAGTGAGTTTTCTATTTTTCTTTTAGCAAAACCAAAATCAGCTATTTTTAATATTTTTTTATTATTTGTCAACAAAATATTCAATGGTTTGATATCACGGTGAATTATATTATGATCAAACAGATAACGAAGACCATTTGTTAATTGTGAAAAATAGAATTGTACAAATTTTTCTTTAATTGGTTTTTTTATTAAAGATGCCAAGTCACCAGAATCACAGTATTCCATAACAATATACGCACATTTATTTGCGATATTTTCTATAATATCATAACATTGGACAATATTTGGGTGAGGATCAGCACAAATAGACCGCATTATCTCAATTTCGGTTGAAACAATATGTTTCGTTGATGAAGATAATTTTTTTATCTCAATTTTTTTTATCGCAACAAATTTTTCTTCTAATGAATATTTCTTTATAATTGCTGCGTTTTTACATTTACCTAAATAAACATGTGAAAAAGAACCACTTCCGATACATTTATCGTAAAAAATATCATAATCATATAATTCGGCATTCATTGTCTAAATTTTTATATTCAAATATTCTTAATTATACTTTATATGAATATACTTTTATTGACGATCGTCTATAAAAATTTGATTTATTAACTATGTGAAACAGTAGTCTTTATATTATTCAATATTTTTATAAAATATGGAATGGACTGTTGTAAAATACACAAAATTATCACCATTGTTAATTTTTTCAGATGATTTGGCTAAAAATTTACCACAAAAAAATACACCCGGAATCTGTATGTGTTGTGGAGGATGTTTTAAATTTAGTAAATATTTAAAATATGTATTTGGAAAAAATCATCAAGTATGTGAAATGTGTTATATGATTATTCATATCTCAGATATAAGTTCGATAAATAAATTAAACGAAATGGTTCTATGTTGGTCAACATTATCTCAAAATGAAATTATAAAAAAGACAGCCAGCTATATCATAAAATACCGTGATACGCCTAAAATATTGGATATTGACCCAAATGCTCAAAAACTAAATTTCACACTGTTTGAATTTCAGAGTTTAAAATCAGTTGTCCCAAAAAATACTCCATTACCACCAGAATTTAAAAATTATAAAATATTTTTTACTAAAAATATGAGTATTGCGTTTTTATCACAAATCGAATTTAATAAACAAAATAAATTAATACTCAAAAATACAGACGATGCTTTTAGTCAAGATTTTATAACAATTGCTACAGAAGAAGAAGACGATTGTAGTGGCGATGATTTGGATTTGGATACTGCGGTTAAACAAAAAGAAATAGACGATGTCGAGTATGATCAAAATTTAAAAACATATATAATGACTGGATCTGAAACAGTATTTATTAACAAACATATTTATAATCAATAAAAAATATGCATATGTGATTTCCACCATTCATCCCATCTTGTTGAATCTATTTCATCAGTTATTTCAACAATTTTTATATAATCTAAATCTGTTCGAGTATGATCTTTTTTACAAAACAAACATATTATCGAATCTGTATTCATTATATTTAATTTTATGCATTCTGTACATATGTTTTGTTGACAACAATTCATAATAACTGGTAGACATTCACTCATTCTAAATTTATTTATACAATTAATTAATCTTGGATCTTTGATTTCAGTTTTTGCTCTTAAAATTGATTTTTCTTTAAATGTTAAACCAATTTTAAAATCATCATGTGTTTTTAATTTAAAATCCTTTAATTCCTTTTTATCGACAAAAAAACTGTTCATGTCGATTTGTTTCACTATTCCAATATCGTCAATAGACGAGGCAAAATTAAAATCATCTTCCATTATATCATTATATTCTGGCTCATATTTTTCTTCAGCATATTTGTATGTGTTGGTACAAATCATACAACATTGATCATTTTTTGTGATTTCAGATAATTTCGGATATGATATCATATTTATTGCTACTAATACATCGTGCCCAGGAAAACTCGTGTTTTGCTTTTTAATGTCTAAAACCAGTTGATCTGTGTAATTATTATGCATAAAAATAAAATGATCGCCTAAGTGATATTGTGATGCAAACTGTCTTTCACATACAGGACATGATATTTTATGTTGTGAACTATTGTTATTTTTTTTATTCTTATTCTTATATTTTTTTTTCATTTGATCTTTATAATTTAATGAATTAGTATATACTCCTCTAACATACGAATAATTATTTTGTGCGTGAGTTGGATTATCGCTTAAATTTATATATCGTCTTAAACAATGGTATTTATGATCGTCATAATTATATTTGCTTGATGTTTCATAATTACAATCAAAACAATGATATATTTCATCAATATCATCATGATAATCATTATCATATTCACTGGCATAATCATCTGCATGATTAGCTGCATGATTAGCTGCATGATTATCTTCAATATGATTCGAAAAAGAAATTAAATTAGATTGTGCATCTAATTTAGGTTCTTGTATGACTTCTGTTTTATGTTCTAAAATAGAATCTGTAGTCGAGTCAAAATTCAAATGAAGATTATCATGCAATAATATCATATGGTTATTTAAATCAGAATCATTATCAAATTCAAATTCACACTTTGGACATTCAATTTGTATTTTAGGATTTGATATATCATTTTGACCCTGTAATAAATTAATGATGGTGTTTTGCATTGGTGTCAAATTTGATGAAGTCAACTGCTCTTGCGGAGATTCTGCAGTTTTGTGCGATTCATTATTATAACCAACAACTTCATTATTTTCATTTGCGTTATTTTCATTTGCATTAGTCTCATTTTCATTATTCTCATTACCAGAATGTGTATTTTGTGTTTCTGATACATAATTATTAAAAACAACTGTAAATTTGTAATTATTGTTATAATGAAATTTGACTTGTTGTTCCATTCAATTTGTCTTGTATAACTTATATTTATAGAATTATTTTGTAGATTTTGTTGGTTTTGTCGCCAATAAATCAGCTATTTGATTGCCAATAGATGCATAATCTTGTTTATTTGTATGAGATCTCACATGTTGAAAATTTAAATTTGAATTTAGTGACAGAACCAGTGGATACAATAATAAAAAAAGATCTTTATTTTTAACAGCTTTTTTGTCTGATTGTTTGCGCCAACCATTTTTTATCCAAGAATAAATCCATATTGTTAATGATTTTATTGAATATTCTGAATCAGTATACAATATTATTTTAACACTATTGCCATATTTGTCTACGATTTGTTTAAGTGCGACATATATTGCATATAGTTCAGCACGTTGATTTGTTAATGGCTCCAACATAAATTTAAAGCTCGAATCTGAAAATTCTCTATTTGGATAATATATACCACAACCAGCTTGTGAATTTGCATAAGATCCATCAGTAAATACAATTATTTCGTTCATTTATATATTTAACAAATATTGAATTTCTAACGTGAATAAATATTTCATCGCAATGTGTATAATTTCAGATTTTCCTGGAAATAATGTGTCTGAATGTAATTCACGTTCAAAATGTTCTCCAAAACTATTTTTATAATATAAAATCCATGCAAAGCGTCCGTTGATTATTGCTACAGATGAACTTGTTTTCGTTAAATCAAAAACGTCATTTTTATTTTTAGTGTCATCAACCACAAAATCAACATCGAGTTCAGCAATAATATTGTCTTTTTCATTTATTATTACAATTTCTATCATTCCCAATCTTTTTGTCTCCATCAACATTTTTAAATCATCATCACTGTAATGTACAGAAAATATGATACATCGTGCTTTGTTTGTTATTACAGTTTCATTAATTATAACACATGGTTTGCTATTTGCAATTCCAACTTGTAAAAATGAAACACCGTCTTTATTTGTCGTTGGACATACTTGATAAAATGGAAACAATTCTGAATCTTTATATGATTTTTCTTTTTCTTTTTCTTTCGCTACATCTTTTAAATAAAACTCGCTATTTAAATCATTACTAAATTCACTATTGTCCAAATTAATATCTAAACATTCTTCTTTTGTAAGTGCATTTTCAATTGTATCATCAATTACATAATCTGTATATTCTTCTGAATTATAACTCATTTTTATATACTAATTTATACTAAATCTTTTAAATATGTTAAATGCTGTTCATTATAAACTTTTTTATATGGCATTTTATATTCTAAACTAAATTTTGTTTTTAATATTTTTAAAATTATAGTATTATGCACAAGCATGTTGTTAAAACTATATGCTGTTCCATACGGTGTCCTGCCAAAATCATCAGTGGATATTAATAATGAATAATTATGCACGACTACTAATTCTACCATTTTTGTTGTTCCATACTGCCCAATCCAATGCACATAATTTTGTCCTATGTTATCAACAATATTCCCATCTGCTGTATTTTCTAATAACAATTGTAAAAATAATGAAGATGGTGCTAGTGTTGAATTATGCAATGGAGTTACATAATATATATTTTGTTGATTAATTAATTCAGGTGCCATTTTTATCAGAACCCGCATACAATTTAAATATTGTTCTTGGTGTGTTTCATCCAAATTGTGTTTGTTATTTAATTTTAAAAGTAATAAATGCATTAAATTATTTTTTTCGTCATCAATATATTTTATTATGTTTTGATCATATTTTATAAAATAATACAGTGCTTTTGAACAACCATTGCATAAAGCATATTTTAAATAATGATATTTCTTTTTTTCCCAATCATAATATTTGTCTAACATACATAATTTAATTAATAATATATTTTCTATTTTAATTGAATATTCTAAAAAATTATGTGCGGTGTTAAATTTATTAAAAGCATCTGGGGTTATTTTTTCTCTATTATTTAATATGGTTGTAATACATTTATGTGCATTGTATTTAATTAATAAATCACTAAAGTTAAGACCATTTATCTTGATAAAATAAATCCACTCTAAATTGTCATCAAATATTTTTATCATTATTTCTAAAAACAATTGTGAATAGTCATTGATAGAACACAATTCCAACAATGTTGTATTTGAACATGATGTAATCGAACATATTAACGACTTTGTTAAATTTTGTTTTACATAAGTCATATTGTTTTTAAATACAGCATTGTACATATTTACACATTCGGATTGTTTTAAATGTTTTATCCTGAATATGTCATCTATTGATGATTCTGAAATTTTATCAAATAATGCCACATTTGCTCGTGATGAATCTTTATTTATATTAAAAATATTTTCTTCAATTTCTCTAAATGTAATAATAGTTTTGTCATTTTTATTGATTTTATTTATTATTGCTGTTTTTTCTTCTATTTGTTCAAAACTTATTTTATTATTGTTTTTATTTTTATTTATTTTTATTATATTTCCAACATTGTGCATTTTTTTATATTTTAAAATCAAATGTTCTTTGTCAATTGCACAAAGAATATTTAGTTTTAAAATTATGTCATATGGAAAATATTCGAATTTGTCAAGTTCTGATTTTTTTATGTCATTTATATCATTTATAACAATATTTGAAATACAATTTGTTACAATAGTTTGGTAACAACAATATGTTATCCATATTTTATTCCCGTCATATCCAATCCCGTCCAGCACATTTTTTTGATTTAATAAAATCTGGCTAGGATTTATAAATAAGTTCGAATCAACAATCTCATATACAAAATTAAAAAACATTTTATGAATGTAAGTTTTTTTTGCGATTGTATTATCAATATCTAATCCGTATACATATATATAAAATTTTGATTTTGAGTTTGGAAAAAAATATAATGACTCGCCAACAACTAAAATATTTGACCAATCTATATTTATATTGAATATTGGTTCTTGTTTGTAGTGATCTGAATTTATAAATATTTTTTGAATATGTTTTAATAATATTTTTTCAGGAGTACTTGCTTTTTGTATATTTATGGTTAGAACATTTCTTATGGTATTATTTTCGCTTTTCATTTCTGTAAATAAATCCTTGTTATCAATTATTGAAAATAATAAATAAAATGGACTGTTTGTTATGAGTGAATTTTTATTATCCAACAATAACCATTTTTTACACAAAATATCTAATTGATCAAACAATATTGGTTTAGATATGTTCTTATTTTTATATAATTCAATGCAATCAATATCACAATTCATAATATCATTTTATATTATTTTATAAATTAAATAGCGCAGCCAATAACCACAAAAAAGTCTAACATAAATGGTAATATAATTCAAAAACTTAATGCGTTATATTATACAATTGTTGTATATTAGATGTAGGTGCAGGCGTGGAAGTCGGAATAGGAATAGGAATAGCACCAGGCACACCTTGCGGTAAAGGGCCATTTTCAGATTCTATTTTTCCAGACAATGGAGTATTTATCAATGGACATTTCGAATATGTTTCTGTAAATTCGAAAAATAACATACTTGTGGTTTCTTCATAAGTGTGTTCTATAGGGTCAAAATTACACAATACATGAACAATTTTATCTGCAGCATTATGTTTTAAAATAGATGGACCATATATCCACCAATCACTTAAAATTTTCTTGTCAAATTCTTGTTTTGTCAAACCCAATCTATCTGCTTGTCTAACTGTAATTTCATATTCCATATCTTTTATAAAATCTAAATGTGTCATAATATTTTGTAATGACCCGTCAATACCAATTGATATTTGATGTTGCATTAAAACAGACTGAGGTCTAATATAACGAACTGGACAAGATTGGAAAATAACAAATCCCATACTTATTGCTACGTCTGCAATGCATATAATATGTTTACCAGACATGCTTAATGCATCAATAGTTTGTACAATATTATTACCTGCTATTACTGACCCACCGTTTGTATGTATATACAAGTACATAGTTTCATTTTTTACATTTAATAAATTTTGTACAACTTTGTTTGCAGATTGATGATTTATTTCCCCTCGCAAAACAACCAGATTATCTGGTTCAAGTAATACCGATTCATATTTATTCACGTATGGATTAAAATAACCAAGTTTTTGGGCATCCAATTTTTCGTTTCCAACAGGTTCAGAATTAAGAATGTTATCTAAAAAAGGAAAATTTAAAGTAAATGCAGATGCATAATTTATTAAAATAAAAAATGCAACTATAAACATATTATACAGCTGTGAACTCATTTTTATTTTTATTGGATTTAAATACCGTAAGTGTTGATTTTATCAATTTACTATATAACAACTGCAATACCATTTAAAATCAATTTTTTCATATAAAAAATTGATTTTAAATAGTTGTGTTGATACTTTTATAGAAAAACATTCTTATATAACCTTTCGAATACATATATTCGATTTAAAAATGGCCAATAGTGTAATTGTTGATATATGCAAAAAATATATTGATGTGTATGGATCAAAATTTGACGATTATTATAAAATATTACTTATAGGTGATTTGTGTACTGGAAAATCGTCATTTATTACTAATTTTACTACACAAACAACAAAAGAAAAAATATATACAAAAACAGTTGGTATAGCTAGTGATTTTCAACGTGTTCAAATCAATGATAAATCAAGCTTAACGGGAGCAAAAAATATCAAACTAGCCTTATTTGACACATCAGGTGATGAAAAATTTCATGATTTTAATAAATATCATTATTCTAATTCGAATGCGATCGTAATTTGTTTTTCGCTCATTGACAAAAAAACATTTGAAAACTTAGAATATTGGTTTAAACATATTAATTTTCTTGCGCATTCCGACACAAAAATAGTTTTAATTGCAACACATGCAGATAGAACATCCGAACGGGTTGTCACAAAAACTGAAGCAGAAAAATTTGCATATGATAAAAATGTTATGTATTTTGAAGTTAGTAACAACAATATTGATAAAATAAATAAAACTATGACTTTTGTAACAAAACAAGTTCACTATCAAAAACTTTTAAATGATTCAAATTCTCAAAAACATACTGAAATATTAATAATGAATGATTCATTAACCCCGTATAAATCAGAAAATGCAATAACAGAATCTAATATTAGCAAAAAATATCGTAATTGTTGTGAATGTGCTATTCTGTAGATAACAAAATGAATATGCTATTTTACATATAATATGTATTATTTTTCTTTTGTTCCTGGTCTTTTTGCCCACCTTTTTTATTTATTCGTGGGCGATTATACGAATTATTAGTTTGAAATGTTATGTCTAACTGTTTCAAAAATTTGTTCATACCATCTTTAAAATTAATGGGTTTATTTGCGATGGACTTTTTATGTTGAGATTCTTTATCTATTTCTTGATCAAATACAACGATTTGACTGTTTATTTCTAATGCTAAACTGTGTGCCATCATTATATCATGTTCAACTACAAAAGCAATCTTTTTATTATGCATGACAAATCTTTTTATTACTTTTGTCGCGTTTACTCTTTTTTCAATATCTAAATTTGAACTGGGTTCATCAAGTAAATATATATCAGAATCTTGTCCTAAGCAATGAGCTATAAATACAATCTGTTTTTCACCACCAGATAGTTTATTTATACATTTATCGAATATTTTATCTACTTCCAACTGCTTAATTACATCTGACGTGAATAACTGTGATGTCATGGCATGTGCTATAGTATTATACAAAAATGCTCTAACAGTTGTATCTGTATTTTTTAATTTAAAGTGTGCAATATCTAAAATTTGAGGTTTGTAGCTTATTGTTTTTTGTTTAGCAAGTTGTGAAACTAAATATTTAACAAAAGTTGTCTTTCCACAACCATTTTGACCTAACATTACAGTTATTGACGATGAAGAAGGAAATGTTCCCTGTTCTATCTGCATTGTAAAGTTATCATATTTTACAACTGATGATTCATATTCCAGTTTTATATCGTTTGCTATTTGTATATCTGTTAAATCATTCACATGTTTTAATGTGTATTTTTCTTGTCTAAATCTTAAATTTTCTGCAGGTATGTATCCTTCGAAAAAAATATTTATTGCATTTGGAGTAGCATACGGTATAGAAACAACTCCATATGCGCCAGGCACACCATACATTAAGCATATATAATCTGAAATGTAATCAATAATTGATAAATCATGATCAATAACAATAACATAATTTTTTTCTGTTGATAATGACCTGATTAAGTGTGCTACATTTAATCTTTGTCTAATATCTAAAAAATTATTTGGTTCGTCGAATATATATACATCCGCCTTTTTTAAAGCAGTAATTGCACAAATCAATCGCTGCATTTCTCCACCTGATAAAAGTTTAACTTTGTTTGATAAAATTTTATCTAATTCTAATAAATGTATAACTTCTTTGTATTTTTCAGTATTTTCTTCTTTGTATTCATTATTTGATGTTAAAAATTCTTCAACCGTTGTAGTATCATTTATTTTTTCAAGATAATATTCTAAAAACTGCGATTTTACACATATTCGTAATTTATTTTGATACAATAATGTAAAATATTTGTGCAATTCAGATCCTTTAAATTTTGATAAAACCATTTTTGTTTCTAAATCTGCAATATTTTTTAGTTTTTTTATTTTTGTATTTGTGTCGAAAGCTCCGTACATCTCAAAATTTGGTCTTATTATTCCAGACAATATATTAATAACGGATGATTTTCCAATTCCATTTTGACCAATCAAACCCATAATTTGACCCATTTTTGGAACTGGCAATTTGTACAATCTAAACTGGTTTTCCCCATATCTGTGGACAATATTTTCTTTTTTTTCCGATGGTACATTTATGATTTTTATTGCGGAAAATGGACAAATCATTGCGCAAGCTCCACACCCAATACAATTTGGCTCAATAATTTTGGCTTTTGCTTTGCGATCAATTGCAATTGATTCTGTTGATAATTCGATATTTTCTGACCGTGCAACATTTTCAATATCAACACATTCAATACCTTGTTGTTCGACTGGACATTTTTTTTTGCATTCATGACTACATTTTTCAGGTTGACATTTATCTGGATCAACAATTGCTATACGTGTTGAAGCCATTACTTGCTAAAATGATACAGTATAATTAAATTAATCATTTACTATTTGGGTTTAATATATATTTTAAATATCAATATTTTTTGTATTTTTTGTATTTTTATATTTCTCTTTTTTTAAAATAATGTTTTTATGATAATCATCTTGTTTTTGATCTATTGGATAAAACTGGACCAATTTTTCTTTTCCATTATGATTTGTCATTATTTCTCCATATGTTTTACCATTGTTTGAAACGAATACTGATTTCTTATGAAAATAATCTTCTTGTTGATTTTGACCATTTGTGATTGAAGAATTTGTATTTGTAATTGTTATCGAGTCGTGTGTTGAATTAACGGATGGATTATCAAATTCTTTAATTTGTGCAATTTTTGGGAATGGTGTTGATAAACTTGATATTTTTGGGAATGGTTGAAATGTTGGAAAATTAGTAAATTTTGAAAAAGTTGGATGTTTTGAAAAATTTTTAAAATGATCTTTTATTGTATTGTTCAATTTATTGCATGTATCAGTGTATTTACGTTCGTATTGTTGAACATCAATTAACGAATCATATATTTCTTTATTGTTTTTGTCAGATAGTACAATATATGCTTCCTTAATATCTTTTATTTGTTCGCTATTTATGAAAGGAAATTTTTGCATATGATACGTATATGCATTTTTTATATTTTCCATGTTTGAAGATTTATCAACACCCAGTATTTGATAGTAGTCCTTAGAATATACAGTATTCATTAATAAATTTATCTAATTTATCTAATTTATATGATATTTACAAATAAAAAAAATTTGAATTATTTATTTATTTATACATGCAATATGATTTTATTGTCTGAATAACGTGTTTTATAACAATAAATGACAGACCAGCCATCAAAACAAAAAGAAAAAAACGATAAACAACAAAATCAGTTAAAATTATTAAGAGAAATACAAAAAGAAAAACATTTTAAAACAATAACACTAAACAAATTTTATGCAAAATACAAGGAAAAAATTTGTCTAAATCCAACAGACCGAGCAGCTTTTAGAATACAATATTTTGCAAAAAAGTATTTTTATCGACCACTTATAAATTTATCAAATAAAGAACAATCTTTAATACCAAACAAATATTTATTAAGGTTGAAATTTACCAAAGCAAATAAAGAAAAACCAGTTCAAATTCAAAATCAAACAAACGCAAATATATCTGATATTGATAAAATATACAATGCTGAGTTGGAACAAGCAATTCAACAGTCTTTGCAATTTGATAATGATTTTGCAAAAACAAACAAATTAATTGCAAATGATGATTCTAACAATATCGAAGATTTTTATGTTGGTGTTGATTTACGAGAGTATAGTAAAACTCCTTATAATCCGTTTTCTATATTTTACCCAAATGATTATTACTTGACATTTCAACAAGTTGAATACGTTCGACGATTATGGAATAGAATAAATCCAGATACCGAAAACGGAAAACGTTTTGAACAAGAATTAAAATATGGTCGCGCATTATGTGCTATTGCACTTTATTTATAAATAAATAATTAGACTTCAACTTCTTTTTTAAGTTGAGATCATTAGACTTCAACTTCTTTTTTAAGTTGAGGTCTAGTGAATTTCGTTTCACGACCAAATACAAGACGAAGTTTGGCAATATCAGCTTGATTATATACTGCAGTACCACGCTCATAATCTTGAACAGTTTTGAGTGTTAGATTTGCTTTTACAGCTAGCTGATCTTGTTTCAATGGTGGTGTCAAATTTAATCGCGCATGTTCAATTTCTTTTCCTAATTCTTTTCCAGAATACAAAATTTTTGGTGGAGCATCTGTTGAATCAAGTCTTCGTGCTGTTGTAGATGATGTTTGTACATGTTGTTTATTTGTTGATTCTGCCTTTTTCTCCGTGGTATAAAAACCACGTTTTACAAAATCATCTTTTGTCTTTAGTGTTTTTCTCAATACAACAGGTGTTGTATCAGCATCTGGATTTGAATATGTAGTTGAATATCCATTTGTGTTTGTATTATAGGATCCTGATTCGGTTTTTGGTTTTTGTGGTCGGGATTTTCGAGTTACAGTCGTCCATTCATCATTGTTAGACATTCTTTTTTATATATGTATATGTATTTGAATCTAAATTTAAAGTTCTAAAGTGTATGGATAATTAAATATAATAAGGACCATTTATACTATTCAAATATCAATTTTTTCTAAATTGTGTCTTTATATTGTTATATAAAAATTTAGCATATCAATGTCTCTATCAACACAATATTTAAATTGTCTAGTTTGTTTGAAATTTTTATATTTCTTATATCTTTTCCAATATTCTTGTATAGTGTGAGCAGCTGTATTACTTAATAAAGTTGTGTAAACAATATTATTTCTATAACCGTGTTTTACATGACCTATATTTATTAAACACGTAATAGGTAAAAAATATCGTATACTATTTAAATCAATATGATCAACACTTTTAGTGTACGACAACACATCGTATTTTTTAGTTTGTACAATTGTTATCGTATGCAAATTAGTAACATTATTTGATATATATAATTTTTCTAATATATTTTTGGATGAACAGCTTAAAGTAGTTAAATTTTCATAGTCAATGTATAAATATTTTAATTTATTTTGTGAACAATATATTGTTTTTATTGATTGTGGTAAATCAAAATATGCAATATTGTTGTTTGTAAAATTAATATACATTAAATTGGTGCACATATCCTTTATGTTCGATATTTCGGATAATAAATTGTTATATATGTCAAGTGTTTGTAATTGTGAAGGGTATTTTGTTATTGAGCGGAGTTCATTGTTTGATAAGTCTAAGTAAATTATTGAATCTGGTAAATAATTATTTATACTTGTGATATTGTTATGTGATAATATTAATGTTTGTACAGTTTGCGATAATATTAATCCTTTAGTATCACCATCTTCACTAATTTTGTCGAATAAGTTATAACCCAAATCTAACATTTTTATTTTAGTATGTGAAATATTTAGAAATGATAATTTGTTATGTTCGGCTATCAACTTTTTTAATGATGATGGTATTAATCCAATTTTTGTAATATTGTTATGTGTACAAACTAATTCTTCTAATTTTGGCGGTAAATATAATAATTCTGTTATTTTATTAAAAGAACAACTAATAAGTTTTATATTCATGAAAGTTGGATCTTGAAATGAAATCTTATTACAAAGTTGCCCTGTCAATTTGTACCAATTGTTTTCGTTATCGCCAAATTCAAGTTCATTATAATTTTTATCTTTGTTTTTCATTGTTGGTATATAATGGTCTAAAATTTCATTTATGTTATTGATTTTTTGGACTGGTTCTATTTCTATTTCTTCTTTTTTTTCTTCATCGTGCATATCCTGGTTATTGTCATTATTATTGTCATTATTATTGTTATTGTTATTGTTATTGTTATTATTATTGTTATTGTTCTCAATTTCCAAATCGTCAATGGATGTTGACATTTTTTAGAACTAATAAAATTGTATTTTAATAAA
>Ga0302186_10001298_pt1 | contig 21091 bp, 15 predicted proteins | sample II_Bog_E1_2_FD_198782 | JGI IMG/M metagenome (GOLD analysis project Ga0302186, IMG submission 198782) | Peat permafrost microbial communities from Stordalen Mire near Abisko, Sweden - II_Bog_E1_1 | ecosystem: Environmental > Terrestrial > Soil > Wetlands > Peat | place: Sweden: Abisko...
CAGAAATATATTTAATTTTTTTGACATTAAAATTTGAATTATATTTTTCAAAAAACATGCAAAATAATGAATTTTTCAATTTTTTTCTCAGAATTAAAAGAAATTTCTTTCACGCCCCGAAAAAATATTTCCCTTATAAATTAATTAATTAATAATAGTCTCTATAATTAAATCTTGATTCTTTCGGAAAATCATCATCATGGTAAAACTTAGATCCCCCTCTCCTAATTCCTAATTTCTTTAAAAAAGCCTCAAAACGAATATATCGAGCTTCATCAAAAACGTCATGGCAAGCGTCTCGACACCGAAGAACGCAAGTTTTTATTTTATTAGAAATTTCTTCATATTTCTTAATAAAAAAAAGACGCAAAAAAGAAGCCCGGAAACCCCATCTCCTTGCTAGAAAAGCTCGTTTCCTTCGTGGGATGAAAGCCAAGCTTCATAATAAAGAACGTTTCAAGGAGAAGATCCAGATGCGAAAAGCGTATTTTTCCTGAATTTTCAAGAAACTAAACTTATTGTAAAAAATCTCTTTTTAGAATTAAAGCTCATGAGGAAAAATCAGCCGATGTCCAGACTAAAAACATTCAGGAAGGCGCTTTACCCACATATCTCCTGGATAGAGAACAAACCAATAGGACTAAAGTTCTTTCTAATATGGTGAAACAGAAAAGAAAAGAAAAGGCAGGCAAATGGACCACTCCAATCCAAAAAGTCAAGGCTTTATCTGAAAACGAGATGTTTTCAGTGGCTCGAAGCGGAAAACGAAAAAGTCTCTAAATTTTAATGAAATTTTCTAGAGGAATTCTAATGTTTTTTTTATAGGAAAAATGTGGAAGAGAAAAATCAACAAAATCACCTTCGTGGGCGATAATTTCACTAGAAAACCACCGAAATATGAAAGATTCATCAGACCTTCAGGCCTTAGATTCAAAAAAGCTCATGTCACGCATCCCGAACTTAAAACCACATTTTACCTTGAGATTTTAGCAGTGAAACAAAACCCACAATCTAGTCTTTATACAGGACTTGGAGTTATAACCAAAGGAACAGTTCTTGAGGTAAATGTGAGCGAATTAGGCTTAGTCACACAAGGAGGAAAGGTGATTTGGAGCAAATATGCTCAAGTTACTAATAATCCAGAAAATGATGGATGCATAAACGCAGTGCTTTTGGTTTAATTAAAGGAAATTCTTAAGAGTTATATGATTTTAATGGGAATTTTTGTAGCTTTTTAGAGATTTTTAGTTATTTTATTTTATTTGCTTGATTTTAGGAAATCAAAGGCTCTTCTTCCTCTATTAATAAGACTTCAGAATTCGAAGCGAAAACCTCTTTTATCTTATTCAATAAACCCTCAAATTCATCTTCATTTTCACTGAATTCCTCATATTCTTCTTCCATTTCCTGAGGGTTTTTCTCTTTTTTCTCCTTTTTCTCCATTTTCTCCTTTTTCCCATCTTTATCAACCTTTATCAAAGATTCATTTTCTTCTTTATTAGCTATTAAATCATCTAAATTAACGTTTTTCTCATCCCCGAGCATTTCTAAAGAAAAAGCCTCCTTTTTAGTTAAATCCTCGAGAATATCCATCAAATCTATCATGTTTTTCCTATATTTTTCTGAAATCTCATTGAATTTCTTGAATATTTGAGTTTCCAATCGTGTGGCAACCCATTTGAAATTGAAATCCTCAGGCAAATAAACGTTTTTCTGTAGATATTCCATCAAAAGCTCTATAGATCGGGCTCTTTCCTTCTCTATTTGCCCTATATTGCCTCTTTCTTCTCTTCTGGATTTGAAAATCTCTAATATTTCCTCATTTTTCTCTATTTCTCCTTGTTTTTCTTCAGAAAGAACCTTTTCAGCCATTTTCTCTTCTAAAGCCTTCTTTTGATTAGGCCGACCTCTTTTCGCTGGAATTCCTATTTTAGCTGGGTTTTTATTGAAAATAGATTGGAAAGTCTTGAAATTTTTCATGTTTTCAGGCTTTTCGTCATTTTTCATCTCTTCTATTGGCTTTTTCTCATTTTTCTCAATAAATGCCTCTTTTTCATCTGATAAATCGTTTAGAAAATCTGAAGGATCGCTTTTATTGAGGAAAAGCTTCAATTCTGTTTCAGACATTTCAATAATCCTTTGTATTTCATTGGAAATATCAACACATTTAGCGAATATTTGTGAACTTTCCTTAATAATGGTGATATTCTCCCTATTATTCGCAATAAGTCTAGCGATCCTAAGGATTTCAGTTGAGACTTTGGCTATAAATCGCTTTAAAAAAGCCATATTTTTTCTTAAATTCTCATCATTCTTAAAAATAGCACTATATTTCTCACTTTCGGCTAATAATCCCTTTAAATCGCTTCTATTTATCTGGAAAAAGACTTTAGGCCTTTTATTAAAGGAAATTTGCTCTATAATCTTGATTTTCCTAGTCCAGAGCTCTTTACCCACATTATCAAATTCTTCGATATAGCGATAAAAAGGCCTTTTATAGACTTTTCTAGCCAAATTCTCACAATCTTCCCAGGAAAACCCAAATTCCTCGATTTCATCCTCTTGAATTTCTATCAATTCGCAATCATTTTCCTCAATATTGGGTTTTATTGAACTTATTGTTTCTTGAAAGGCCAGAAGCTCTTTTTTACAATAATCGAATTCCTGCAAATCTGAAAGGAAAACCTCGATTTCTTTGATAAAAATAGGGTTTTTCTCATAAAACCTGAGGATTTTCACACTATCGCAATGATTTTCCTGAAGTAAAGAAATGCGGCTTTTGAACATTCTTATAAGATTTATCAATTTATTCAATAAATCCTCGCTTTTCAGGCTTTTGAAAGGACTTGAATAAAGACTTCTGAAAACATTAATCACTAAATCGCTAGGAAGAGCTCGATATAAACTTCCAATCACACTTTTCCTCACAGTTTGAGTGATAATCGCCATACTTCGAGCCAATTCCTCAGATTTCCTTTGAAGATCCTTGAGGAATTCGATATCTTCTTCCACAGAAATCCCAGTTTCTAATAAGGATCGAATTATTAGATGGAAATCAGGAGTTTTCTCTAGAAAAGTCTGTCTTTTATTGAGGAAATCGCGAGTTTGGGAGTTTTTATTTATAAAACCGTTATTGAGGATTTGATCAAAGAAAATATCAGAGTTTTCTAAGAGAAAATGTTGAAAAGTCCTCATTAGTTTAATAGGTTCTCTTAAAGCCTCTAATTGAGAGATTCTAATCTCGATATTCGATATATAAGCCACAATATTCGAGATTTCGGTTTTTATTGCTTCAGAATCCATCGTTTTATAGAGATTTATCAAGGAAATGCCTTTTTCTAGTGTTTCTTTCCATATTAATAGTTCATTTAAAGGCTTTTCGTTAGAAATTTCCTGTTTTTTCTCTGAGGAATTGCTTTTATAAGTTATAAGGCCTTCCAAAAGGCTTTTTGCAGCAAAAGACCATTCGAAACAAGAAAAAAGCACGATTTCTTGACAGAAAAACACGGGTTTTCTAATCAATTCGTTTCTTAAAGCGACTATTTCGCTGAGATATTCCATAGCATTGCCGAAATCTAAAGTATTCAATGTTTTAGTGAAAATCAGGGTTTTTAGGTTTTCTTGGATGGATTCTGTGATTTGGAAGGATTGTTTCAGAAGTTCTTTATAATTGCGGATATTGAAACGGTTTTTGGCAAGGATTTGAAGCATTTCCTCAACATTTTCCTTGGTTTTGACTTTACGCATGAAATCCTCATAAAGTGTGAGATTAAAAGCCACATTTTCATTAAAAACCATGTTTTTATCCTTACAATGCAATTGTAAAACGATGAATCGCGAATACTTCAATTTCTTCTCATTAAAGACTTTCTTGATATCGACTATTTCCTGTAACATATTTTGATAAAAACATGAGGTTTCTTTGCTTTGAGCGAAAAAAGGAAACAATTCGCTTAATTTGCAGTTTCTCGCGAATTCATTCGCGATCTTCATTTGTTCAATCGCGATTCCTGATCCTTCCTTCATTTTTGCAAGCAAAATCCCCGTTTTTTCGCTTTCCTTAGCCAAAATCTCGAAATCATTGATTCTTTTATTCGCGATTTCGAACTCTAAATTGAGATCTTTGGTTTCTTTCTTTAAAAAAAGCAGATCTTTCAAGAAAACAGCGAAATCCTCATGTTTCTCTAAAGACAAAGGTTTATTATAAGCCAAAGGATTCAATATTCGAAGCTTATAAAGCGAAAACCAAGCATTGAATCGAGAAGAAAAGCCCTCGAATTCGCGGAAAATATAATGAGAATTCAAGATCTTCGCACTAGTTTCAGGGAAATCGCGTCTCAAAGCCTCCAAATCCACTTGTAAAGAAATTATAGAGGCGATTTTCCGGGCTTTGGTTTGAGAAGCTAAGGATTCTGCTTCTTTCAACCAAAGAAAAGCCTTGAAATAGAGGATTTTCTCATGAATTTTCTGATCTTTGAGCAATTTCAAAGGGAAATCCTTGATATTATCAGCGATTTTCCTGAGGAAATCAAGCGAAAGCTCTAATTTGAAGAAGTTCTTTTCGAAAACCAAGGCGAAATTGGGGAAATCGAGGAATTCCTGCATAGAATCGAGTTCTTTGAATTCCTTGAAAAGTTCTTTCAAAGCTTCAAGAAACCCTTTTAATTGATTAAAATCGCCCATAATTCGAGTTTCTTGAGGATAATCGAGGATTTTCAATCTCAGGAAATTCGCATGAGTTAATGAAATACTCGATAATAATGAGAAATTGAGCTTTTCGAGTTGAAGCAATTCAATCAATTCTTGAGAAGCCTCCCTAGCATAATTCGATATTAAGAGGACTTCAGATTTCTCAGCCTTTTCATTTGAAGATTTCGAGGCGTTTATATGCGAATTGAAGAAAATCTCATTTTTTTCGAGCTTTTTCGCATAAAGTTTCTGATAAATTGGAAGGAAAACGTTGCTTTTTCGCAAAAAAGTCTTAAGCTCATTAAAGGAAAAGGCTTCTAGGGTTTCTTTTGAAGGCTTTTTTGTAAGGAAATTGTTGAAATAGACTTGAAGTCTTTGTGATTTTTCGCGTTTTTCAATGAGAAAAGCCTGGATTTTCGTTAATTCGGCTGAAAGTCTATTGTTATTTTCCTCAATAAATTGGATATCTTGATTTTCTATGGAAAAGTCAGTTTTTTCTATTAAAAAAGACTCCATTTCCTGGATTATCGATTCCAGGGTTTCCAGGCTTTGTAATTCAAAGAGTTCGAGTTTTTCAGGACTTCTTCCTAAGGAAATATAAGGGATTTCTGATAAATCCAAAACATCATCGATATATTCATAAAGGTCTTCATATCCACAATTGCTGTTTTTGAAAATGAAGCTTGAAATATCGATTTTCTCATCAAAAACCAAGAAAACCTCAAGCCTTTTTCGAAATAACCGATATTTCAGATAAATCTCGCTAATTTCCTCGAAATTCTCATTGAAAACCATGAATCTTTCCTTTAATATCCATGAAAACCATGAGATTTTACTTAGAAAATCGCTTTTTTCGGCTAAATTCCGCTCGAAAAGCACGATTTTACTCAATTCTTCGGATAATCTCTTTAAAAAACCTCCTTTTTTATCGAATTCCCAGCCATTTGCCTGAATTTCCTCAATAAAACCAAGGATTTCTTCTTTGTGGAATAAAGAATCCCAATATTTCCTCAATAAACTGATAGAATTTCTGATGAAATCCTCAAATTCATTGAAAAAGACAGAATCTTCATATTTTCTATTGAAAAAAGCCTCGATTTCCGAACGAATTCCTATTAATTCGATCTCTTTTTTCGCGAATTTGTCTTCAATAAAGAGGACTTTTCGTTTAAAAGCCTCGATCTCTAATTCTAGGAACCTCACTTCTTCATATTTATTCAGGACTTTTATATCAGAAATCGATGATAATTCAGATAAAGAAGCTTTTAGGCCTTTTTTCCTTTGATAAAAGACCTTTTGCCAATTATAGAGATTGGAGATTTCTTGGATTTTAGAGGAAAAGTCCTGATTTTGAGGCAATAATGAGAGAAAATTAAGGATTCTCTTGATTTTTGGCTCATTTTCTATGAAAAGCTCTGGATTTTCATATATCGAAGGCAGGGTTATTTGGATATCTCTTTGGAATTCCTGATTTTCAATAAAAATCAAGTCTTTTATCCCTTCTTTATAAAGGAAAGATTCAAGGATTTCTCTACAGAAAATGGAGAATTTAGAGCCAAAACATGAAGATCCTAATAAAATCAAACGGACTTCAGCGAAAACCTCGTTTTTCCTCATCAAAGTCTTGATTTTCTCGATATGAACAAAGAAAATCCTCAGAAAAGCCTGGAAACTGCATAACGAAGATCCCGATTCAGAATTCACGATTATATGGTCTAAATTAATCAAGTTCTCGGAATTCTCGATTTTGGCTAAAAAGTCTCGACATTCTGAACAGGTTTTCAGGGTTTTTTCATCTTCTGGCTTAATTTGTAAGCATTTATAATGGAATTCTCTAATGCAAATCGCACATTTCAGGCTTTTATTCAAAGTATAATTGCTTTTTAGACTTCGAGAACAACAACCGAAAGTCGAAAAAAGTGGATGTTTATTACAAAAGCCCTTAATTTGGGACTTTTCGATTGTTTTGTTGTTAGGGAAATCAGCGATTTTCGCTTTAAATTCGCCCTTTCTGGAAAACAAAGAATTCTCTAATTCAAGAAGCTTGTTTTTAAGCCATTCTGAAGCATCGAAACTTGAGTTTTTATGGTTTTCGCCTAGAAAAACCCCTATTTCCTCGATAATTTCTAATAATTTGGCTGGAAATTCAGCTTCTATAGAAGAAAACAAGGTCTTTAAAAGGCTAGGATTTGGTTGTAAATCTAATAAAACATTCCAATTCGAATTTCCAGAAGCTGAAACTTGCAAAATACAGAGAAAATGAGCGAATTCATAGCATTTTTCACATTTCACTAGCAAATTTAAAGGACTTTTCCTCTTACATAAAGAACAATGGATCTTTTCCTGTGAATTCGCATTGTTTTTTGGCTGATTTCTTAAGAAAGTCATTGGAAATTGGGGTTTCTGTAAAAGAAATCCTGGATTCGAGATTGCGCAGGAAAAATGGACATTTCCCTTAGGAATATCACAGATAAAGGCCTTTTTCAGGCTTCGGCCACATAGAAAACAAGAAATCCTAGGTTTTTTCAAGGGATTTTCGGTCTTTTTGAGTTTTTCTTCACAATTTGGACAGACGAACTCCTGTTTTTGGCGATTATCAAAGGAAAAACAACTAGAATGGGCTTTTCTTGGGCATTTCGAGCATTTTATTATGAAATCCTGTGAATTCTCATCGATTTCAATGAAACAGACCTGACAAAATCGGGTTTTTAGCTTAAAGCCTTCAATTCTCCTTTGAAACCTCCTTTTAAGTCTTCCTAAACCCTTAGAACCAGCTTCTTTTTCCAAAAAAGCCTTATTTTCAATGGAATGGTCTATTATCTCTATTTCAAAGCCAGATTCCTGAATATCTTTATTAGTCTTTTTATCGAAATTGGGTCTTTTTCGCTTAGAGGTCTTATTTGAAGGGATATTGGCTTCTAAAGCTTGATTTATGAGAGAACGAGACTTCGATCTTGTGGTTTGACTATGCATTTTATCAGGAAATTTAGATTATTAATGAAAAAGCCTCGCATTTTTCGCGTTGAAAAGGCCAAAGCGAATTTTTCAAAGCCTTTTTCCTAATTAAAATCACAGAATAAAACTGATTTTATGCAAGAACTCATAAAACCCCATAATATCCATCGATTATTAGCGAAAATCAATGAAAATGAGCCCAAATCACAACAACCTCTTTATAAAATCAGGTTTTTCTAATAAAAAGAAGCTTCTCGATAATCCTTTATTAGAAAACTCAATAAAATCAATGGTTTCTTCATTAATACTAATGAAATTCAAAGAAAAAGATTGAAAAAGCCTTCAAAAACAGAGATTTCAGATGAAAAAGCCTCAATAATAGAAGATCCCATGAGTTTTCTCTCTATAACGAAGCCTTTTAAAGTCTTAACAAAAAGCTTGATGAATAGAGAATATTTCGGCCATAAAGTCCATGAAAAGCATTATAAAGAGAAAACTATCGAGAACCACAATTATAGAGGAAATCAGACTTTACCTAAAAACCATAGTCTGAATTATATTGATTTACATAGAAAAGGCTTTACTGATATGAGAAATAAAGACTTCTTCCAACATTTCTTTAGGATTTTCCTTAGGAAAAGCGCTTTTCCTAGCGATACCGACTTTTTCTCAGCTCTTAAAAGCGTGTTTCTCAAGAAAAATGAAGAAAAAACTGGATTTTTCTTTCATGAAGAGGAACTTAAAGCCAAAAACCCTGAGAAAATCGAGTTTTCGACGAAAAACCTCGAATTTCCTCTAGCTTTTAATCAATTCCTCATAGAAAAGCATAAATTAGATGTAAAACTCTTCGAAAAAGTCCTGGGAATCATCAAAAACCCGAATTCTGTATTAAAAGCCAAGGATTTGAAGGTAAAAAGGTCGAAAAGTCCTGAATTTCAAGAGAAAAGAGGGAAAATGTTCAGAGAAGACGTTTTTCTTGATAATTTGTTCAATAAACTCAGGAATCATGAAGCCGATATTGATGGAAAAGCGCTATTTCAGCTAGAAAATGTGATAAAAACACGAGAAACCGCGATCAAAGATCTCGAAATCTCGATAAAAGCCCTGAAAACACAGAAAAAGCAGAGTTTTTCAATAGAAAACTCGCGATTTTCTAATGAAAATGAGAAGAAACTCGCTTTTCTAGCTGATATCCAAAAAAGCAAAAGTCCTGAATTCGGGTCTTTTATTGAAAATAGCGATTTTATTGAAGAAACTCAGAAGCCTCTAGGCAAATTGATTAGAAAAACTCCTCATTTTATCAAAGAAAAAGGAGAATTTCAGACATCTATTTCTAGTTTCGAAGGAACTAAAGCCCAATTTTATTGGAAATTGCCTTTATCAGAAACTGGGGTTTTCGAGGCTTTATTGAAAGAAAAGATAAGAGCGAATAAGAGGATTGAGAGAGAAATAAGGCCTAATATAAGAAATGAAGAAAACATTAGAAACAGCGAATTGAGCTTTAGTTCTTTAGATGAAGAAGAAGAAGAAGGCGAAAATAAGGACTTTTTAGAAGGTTGGAAAGAAGATAAAGAGAAAAGGCTCGATTTTCATGAGATTATAGGAAAAACCCTGGAAAAACAAGAAAAAGTGAAGAAAAAACATGAGGAAAAAAGGAAATTGAGAGAAATAAAAGAAAATCAAGAGAATTTAATAAGGAAAATCGAAGATTCTCAGGAAATTCAAGGGAAAACATTAGAAAATAAGGATTTCGAACGAAATAAAGAGAAAAAAGGCAGGATTATTAATGATTCTAAAGCAGAAGTGCTAATTAAGAAGAGTTATATTAGAGGAAAACCCTTAGAAAATCAGAATAAAAAGGTCAAAACCTCACTTTTAGAGACCAATGTATCAGAGAATATAGAGAATAACTATGAAATTCCAAGTAAAAAGACAGATTATATTATCAATAGTTCCATTATCGACCAAGAAAACCTCAAATATGCAGAAAGTTCAATAGAAAGGTCTGGTTTTAAGCCAAAAGATGAAAAAACTATGGAAAAAGAGACTTTTAAGCTCAAAACATTAGAAAAACCTTCTATTAAAATGCTTGATAATTCGAAGAAACTGAGTGATTCGAAAGGTTCTTTATTGGAATCAAGGGTTTCCTTGATGGAATCTCAGGAAAAAGGCGATTTTTCCCAGGAGTTTGATAACAAAAAACCATTGGAAATAGGGAAAATCATTAAAAAAATGAACAAAATTGAAGAAAATTCAATGGAATTAAAGAAGCGAGATTCTAATGATTATGGCATAATAAAAGAAGATATAAAGGAAAAAAGCTTGAAAAAGAGCATTTTTCATGAAAATGAACCACAAAAGGGGGAAATCTTGGTTTTAGCTCAAAAAACCGATAATTCTAATGATAATATAGATGATAAAGACGGTTTTGAATCTAATAATAATCCTTATAATAATAATAATAATACCCCAAATGCTAATAAAAAGATCCATATTAATAAAAAGCCCAATAATAACAATAATAATAACAATAATAATGCTAATGCTAATGCTAATGCTAATAATAATAATAATAATAATCATAAGATCAAGACTATTAATAAGCCCACAAATAATGAAAATAACCCTCTTAGTAATAATGAATCCAATAATGATAAAAACCTCAATATCGCCAATAATAACAATAATTCTAATAAAAACAAGCTAAGCCTCTTTCAAAGTCCCAATACTCAAGAAAAGACTAATATCGATGATGATCCTTCTATTGATATTGATAAAACCCCTGCAATTTCATTAAATCGAGCTAGTCTAAAAGCAGAAATCTCTAAGAAAAAAACCAAAAAAAGCCCGAAATTCTCATTAGCAGCAATAAGTCCTCAAGCAGCTTCTCATAAAACCATGAAGAAAAAACCCGATTTTATGAAGAAATCCATCGAATCCGTTGAAACAGACAGTCAAAAGACTGATAATCTCATTGAATCTCAACTCAAAGGCTCTGATTTCCTTGGTTTGACTGATAGTAAATCCTATCATTCAATCGATCTCGATAAAGAACTCGATACTCTCACTTCTCACCCCATGAAATATTCGAAATTCAAAGAAATCCCTATAAATCCTAATGATCCTCATATCAACTCTAAGCATATTTTCGATAGAACCCCCAAGAACTCCATTTTTCCCATAGATCCGAACTTCAATTTCGAAGGTTTTCCCAATAACAACTCTAATGAAAACAAAGATTTCGATAAAGCCTTATTATTAGCTCCTTCAATGAAAAAACCTCCTTTGGATAAATCATCAATAAATCCTAATGTTCAAATAAATAAGAAAATCGAGAATCGAGAGATTTCAAATCCTGAATTTATTAATGAAGAAGCTAAATATGATAATATCATCTTCGAAGAAGATCCTGATTTAAAATTGGACCTTTCGCCAATGACTTCTCTTCATAAAATCGAAAATGAGACTTTGGAGATTCATAATAATGAGGAAAAGACCTTGATATCACAATTTATTCGTAAGAAACTTGAAGGATTAGAGAAAAACGAGAAAAAAACATTAGAAACTATCAATATCTCCAATAGATCTATTATGAACAAAAAAGGCTCTTTGGAATTAAGTAATACCTTAATAAAAGAGAAAAAGCCTTCAGATCATTTGAAACAACAGGAAATTAGTCATAAAATCGAGGAAAAGGGGAAAAGCCTTGAAAAAGAAGGATCAGCGAAATTAAATGAGGAAATGAAGAAAGATAAAGAGGTTTTGAAAAGGAAATTAGAAGACGAAAGCAGCCCGATTCTTCGTCAGAAAATCAATGTTCTCGGATTCGATGAGGAATTAGAAGAAAGCCAGGATTTCAGAGGACTAAAAGAGAAAATCGAGGATTTAGCTGATATTCATGAAAAACTGGATCCTGATACAAAATACACGATGTTCATTTGTATATAAATCATTTTTCTAATCATTTTTCTCATTTCTACTGATTTTTCTAATATTTTTCTAATGATTTTTCTAATGATTTTTCTAATTTAATTATTTCCTAATGATTTTTCTAATATAATTTCAATGATTTTTCTAATGATTTTTCTAATATAATTCTAATGATTTTTCTAATGATTTTTCTAATTAATTTTCTGATAAATTTTCAAAAAATGATTTTTGTATTAGATAAACAACGTCAAGAACAAATGAATAGGCTTTTAGCCCAAATAGAGACTAATATTGAGGAAAATATCTTAACAGAAAGCGATTGTAATGATCAATTAAAGAATTTCCTTGAATTAAGGAAGAAATTCAATAAGGATAATGAGAAACAATATAATAATTTAAAATTCTCTAATCAAATAGTCGTGCCTGAGGAAAACCCTCAAACCTTCGAATCTGAAGGTCAAGATATCGAGAAATTCGCGAAATTGATCAGTTTTAACCAGGAGTTATTGACTGAAAAGCAAAGGAAAAGGCTTTTTTCATTACAAAGGAAAGTCTTAAGAGTCTTAAGAAAATTCGTCAATGAATATCGATCCATTGTGAAACAAAAAGCACAAGGAAATAAGCCAATTTATGAGGAAAATGGAGAAAACAAGATTATAAGATATGAGATAAATAGAAAGGAAAAAAAGGATAAAAGTATAGGAAAACAAGAGAAAAGCCTGAATAGCTTTGATCGGAGTTATCAGAAATATTATGAATCTTTGAAGAAATTAAAGACTCGAGATTCAGAGAATTTCATGGGAACTATAACCAGACTTAAGAATATCAAAGGGAAATGGCATGTTTCTAAATATCTAAAGGACTTATAAATTTCAATAAATTGGTTTAATTTCCCTTTAAAATCTCGTTTTTCTCTTATCGAAATAATCTTTCTTTATATCCAATTCCTCGCATTCTTTATCACTTCCATCATTTTCTCTTCTTCAGAGCCTTTTTCCACCTGATGCATATATTCCCATCGAGCCACCAAAGGTAAACTCATTAAAATGCTTTCAATCCTGGCATCTGGAGTAAAAAGCCCAAATTTCGTGCCTCTATCAATAATCAAATTAAATTCAGCATATCGACCCCTTCTAATCTCTTTCCAATGCATATTTTCCTCAGTCCATTTCAGGTCTTTTCTTCTATTCAGGATTTCTTTATAAGCATTCAAAACCGCAGTCGCACAAAAGGATGAAAATCTGAAGGTTTTATACCAATCGTTTTCTATAAGAAAATCGTCATAAAAAACACCTCCAATTCCTCTATGTTCCTTCCTATGAGGCAAATAAAAATATTCATCGCATATTTTCTTTAATTTCGGATAAAGAGTCAAATCTTTCGTTGAATCACAAGCCTTTTTATGTTCCTGATGAAATAACACACAATCTTCTTCAAATAAATAATGCGGAGTCAAATCTGCCCCGCCCCCAAACCAAAAATCCAGGGTTTTGCCTGTGGTTTTGTCCTGGATTTCGAAATAACGATAATTCGCATGGACTGTTGGGATAAAAGGACTTATGGGATGGATGACCAAACTCACGCCATTCGCATAAACTAGAAGGTTTTCTTCATTTTCATAGCTTTTGCCTCTTTGTCGCATATGTTGAGCCAAGGTTTTATTCAAAGGCATTGTAAGCTTTGTTGTGTTAATGCCTGCCTTTTCAAAGAAACCGCCATCCTATAGATAAAGGGATTTTATTGGCTTTTTTATTTTTATGGAAGGTGAAATACTTGAAGAACACAGGTCAAACCATAACCGTTCTTATCTGGACGATCCCATTTATCGAAAAAGAATTTGGATTTGGCTAGAAAGAAGGAAAATTATCAAAAAAAAGAAAGGAAAGGACTTTCGAAGGATTGGATCATTGCAACGAATTCGATTTGGAAGTTGGAAAGAAATGCCTCAAATTCCTGTTTACGATCCAAAGGCGCTGGTTCGGAAGAATATGATGGAGATCTATAGAAGAGATAGGGGGAAAAAGTGAAAAAAGATGCAGCGGAAAAAAGACCAAAGAAACGCTTGGAGGAACGCATGTTTGGATATTTTGGGATTTTTTTAGAATGTTTAAGGAAAAGAGTTATTTATTGTTTTTTTCAAATTTTTCTTTGAAAATAGAATAAAGGATCCTTTGATCCCATTTCTATTGTGCTTAGAGAGAGAGATCCTTTTATATTTTATAGGTCTTTCGTCTACTTATTATTTAAAGGAAATTTAATATTTGAGCGGAGGAAATAATTGCAAATAATGTTTTAAATTCTCACTAATAAAAAAAATAAAAAAAGTTATAAATTTTGACAATCAATTAGTTTTTTGGAATTTTCTTTTTAATTTTTCTAAAAAAACAAATATTAAACTGAACTAAATTAAAAAATGTTGAAAATCAAGCAATTTTTAAAAAAAAAATTCTTTAATAATTTTAAATTTCAATTTTTTCATGAAAAAAATCCGTTGTTTTTTAAACAGAATTAAGAAAATAATAATTAAATAAGAATTCCTCATAACTCCTTCCCCAAATTGTACATTTCCTCAATAATGAATTCCATGTCTTCTTTTTTTTTATTCACGGTAATAATCGGTCTGAAAAAGTTCTTCAAAAGTTTTCCCTTTTGTTTTTGTTGTTGATAAGCGATCATCAAGCTTCCTTTTCTGACCATTTTTTCTTTTAAAACCGGTGCGATCCTGCTCACATCTTCCCAAAAGGCCTGATCTCTGGCTTTTTTCTTTAATCTCTCAGAAAAAAAGAAGAAATTCACTGCTAAATACTCCGGTTCAACGATCAGATTAAAATTTTCATGTTTTTTCGCCAATTCGCCTAAATATTTCGCATTTTCTAATGCATTTCTGATCTTTCCTCTGACATTTTCCAAGCCATGAGCTTTTAAATATAGCCAATACTTCAAAACATCTATATGTCTGCCACATTGTATGGCGCCATCTCCCAAATCCCATTTTTTGGCATCATAAATGCTCTTATCTTCCATGAAAAGATAATCCGCTTTAGTGGAATTACACCTTTTCATGCTACCTTGATGTTTGGTCATAAACAAGCTGCATTGCAAAGGCACTTCCAAGACTTTATGTGGATCAAAAATCACAGAATCTGCTAATTTCGCACCTTTTTCGAATTCTCTTCTTCTCTCCTCCAAGAAAAACAAAGGTCCTCCAAAACTCGCATCCATATGCAACCAAACATCATTTTTCCTACAAATCAAGGCTATTTCATCCACAGGATCAATAGCTCCGAAAACAGTGGTTCCTATAGTAGAATTCACGAAAATCGGTGCTTTTCCGGCCTTTTTCGCCTGTAAGAGACTATTTTCCAAAGCAGAAGGCATCATTTTGCCATTTTTATCAGTTTCCACCTTATAAACGTTATCCATACCGATTCCCATGATCAAAGCGGCTTTCTCTAATGAAAAATGGCCCAATTCTGAGGTAAAAACCGAGAGTTCTGGTATTTTTCTCATGCCACAGTTTCTAACTTCAGGGAAATAATGTTGTCTTGCAAGCAAAAGGCCATAAAGATTTCCTAAAGAGCCACCTGGGCTGAAAATCCCTTCACTATATTCCCAGCCAAGCAATTTCCTATAATGTTTCATTATAGAGGCTTCCATCATATTGAAAACAGGAGCCATTTCATATGAATACATGACGCCATTAAGGACTGAAGTCAAGAAATCACCTGATAATGAATATTCATCAGCTCCTGAGAACAAAGTATTAAAGAAATGAGGATGATTGGGATGGACTGAATAATCAAGCACTTTTTGTGTGAGTTCTAAAAGCTTTTCATTAGAATTGGAAGCTTCTGGAAGCGAGAAATCGATTATTTTAGATAATTCATCAGGACAACGGAAATCGATGACTTTTTTCTGGGGAAGCGAAGCTTGATAAGTCAGAATTTGATTAAAAGTGGATTTCAGGAAGGAGGAATTCGAAAATCGAAGGATAGGCCGAAACATTTGGAGAAAAACGCAACAGAATTTAAGATATTTTGCAAGGATTTTTTTATTATTACTAAATGGGGAAAAACGAAGAAATGGAAGAAAAAATGAAAGAAAAAAATTATATAGAAAATATATGAAAAAGAAACTTAAATGAGAAACCATGAATTTTCCTTTGGAATTCAAACTATTTTAATTATATAATATAAATAAAAGGGCAGTATGGATGTCATAAGAAATTATAGTTTTTTCTTGAGAAAAAAAGTCTTGCCGTTAAAATCACTAGAAAGCTCATGCTTTTCATGAATAGTCATATTAATTCAAGAAATAAATTTCTTAATTTACAAAAAAAGCTTTAAAAATTTTATTTGTGTTTTTCTCCAACAGAAAACAAAAGCCGAATAAAATTAAAACCTAAATAAAAACCGCAATAAAAATTAAAATCCCCAAAATCGTTTTTTATCAAATCTTCTCCATCTATAAAAGGGGTCTCCCCTATGAAAAATTTATAATACCCCAAAAAAAAACTCGTAAAATGTTGGCCAAGAAAATCCTTTTCCGTTTCGGTGTGAAATCAGCAGCTGATTTGAAGAACTTCGGAGTGGTTGGAGCCGGTTTGATGGGTTCAGGTATCGCTTTGGTTGCGAATCAAGTGGGTGGATTGAACGTCAAATTAGTGGACGCCAATCAAAAAGCCTTGGATTTCGCCCAAAAACAATATAACGGCGCCTTGGAGAATCAAGTCAAAAAGAACAAGCTCACCAATGATGCCAAAGAAGCCATCATGAAGAGATTCACCTTCACAACAAAGCTTGATGATTTGAATGATGCTGATTTCGTTGTTGAGGTATTCTTTTCACTAAAATTATCGAAGCTTTATGAGTAATTTTAGGCTGTCAATGAGAACTTCGACCTCAAGACCAAGATCTTCCAAGCCTTGGATAAGGCCACCCCAAAAAACGCCATTTTGGCATCCAACACTTCCTCCATTTCCATCACAAAGATCGCCAAGGTCACAGAAAGACCCACTCAAGTCATTGGAACCCATTTCTTCAACCCAGTGCCAGTCATGGCCTTATTAGAAGTGATCAATGGACTTCAAACCTCAGATGAAACCTTGGAAACTGTCAAGGGATTGGGAAAAAGATTGAAGAAGGAAGTGGTTTTGAGCAAAGATAGTCCAGGATTCATTTTAAACAGAGCCTTGGTGCCTTATATTAATGAAGCCATCTATGTGCTTTATGAAGGCATCGCCACCAAAGAAGATATTGATAAGGCCATGAAATTAGGATCCAATGTTCCGATGGGACCTTTGACTTTGTGTGATTTTGTAGGTTTGGACACTTGTTTGGCTGTGCTCAATGTCTTGCATAAGGAATTCGGAGACTCCAAGTATAGACCTTGCCCACTTTTGACGAATTATGTCAATGCTGGATGGTATGGAAAAAAGACTGGAAGAGGATTTTATACTTATAAATAAGCCAATATTTAGCTTTTTTATTGAAAAACAAGAAAAAAAAACACAGTTTTTATTTAAAAATTCATGTTTTTTAGTTAAAAAAATTTAAAAAAACATTTAAGAAAACGCATTTTTTATTTAAAGAAGAAAAAACACAAAATTTTTTATCTAAAATAACACAAAGTTAAAACTTAAAACACATACAAATATTAATTAAATTTCCTAATATTTCATTGAATGTCCAACCAAATTTCATTTCCTGCCAAGATATTTCTCTACCAAATTACCCAATCTCACAATATCCAGAGGTTTGGTTAAATATTCCATCATCCCAGCCTTAAAGCATTGGCTTTTCTCAATTTCCATTTCAAAGGCTGTGAAGGCAATAATCGGGATATCCGGCAATTCTCCATTTTTCATTAATTTCTTTAATTCCACAGTAGTTTCGATCCCATTCATCACTGGCATATTGAGATCCATGAAAATCATGGAAAAGGCTTGACAACATGTTTTTCTTTTAAGGCATTCGTCTTTTATCAGATCCAAGGCCAATTGTCCATTTCGAGCTGATAGGCTTTTGATTTTCTTCATAGATAAGATCGAAGATAAGGCCAAAATGTTGAATTCATCATCATCCACAATAAGAATAGGCTCATGATCACAAATATCTCCATTTTTTCTAGGAATTGGCTCTCTTTCGAAGGTTTCAATGAAATAATCCTGGTTTTTTATGTTATTATCTCCTATTTTTTTCAATTGATCCCCACTATCGAATGAACTTAAATTAGGTGTTTCCTTAAAGCCATATTTCCTATTACAATGGTTACTACTAAAGAATTCGCTTTCTTTGGGTAAAGATTCTGTGCTAGAGCCTTTTTTCTCAGGAGTTGCTAGATTTAATAAAGGAGATTCTATTTCCTCATAAATCCCATTATTCCTCATCATGCTTTCTTTTAGAACTATAGTGGAAAAGGTGCGTCCTTCTTTGGAATAATCCCTGAAGCTGTTTTTTATCACGAATCCGAATTTCGAGCCTATTCCCACCGTACTTTTAAAGGAAATGCCTTTTCCTTTAGGAAATCCAAGCATTTTGGCGATTTGTTGGCTCACAGTAAGACCTAAAGAAGCTCCAATCGAATTCTGTGAGGTTTTTGATTTGGCAATAAAGACGTTGTTTTGATCATTGAGACTAGCCTCTAATCTGAGTCGATCCTTTTCAGCAATGCCTATTCCAGTATCTTTCACTGAGATTGTAATACCAGATCTCAAAGCCTTCGTAGGCTTGACTTTTATTCGAATTACACCTGGAAAAAATTAATCGAAAACTGAGAAAAGCTTGAAAAAAGCCTTTTAAATCAAAATACCTGTATAAGTGAATTTAATGGCATTCGAATATAATTGAAATAAGACCTGTTGTAAGCGTCTCGGGTCAGTCTTAAGTTCTTCAGGAAGCTCTTTATCTATTTCCAAAGAAACTATCAAATGTTTCTTTTCTGCCTGATATCGTAAACATTCGAGACTTCTTTCAAAAAAATCCCGCATATTCAAGATCTTCCTTTCGAGCCTCATTTTGCCTAAAGATAATAGAGAATAATCAGAAACTGCGTTCACTAAATTTGATAGGATTTCGCAATTATAAAAGGCCGGCTTCACAAAATTCGCCTTCACAATAGTCGAAACCTCCAAATCCTCAGAAATCCCATGTAACATCGCTAAAAGACAATTCAAAGGAGTTTTGAATTCATGCGTAAAAGAAGCGAAAAGGTTGTTTTTATAATCATTGGCTTCTTCTAAAGCTCTCAGTTTCACGCTTTCTGTCATGTCATTGATTATGATGAGGACACTTTCTTTGGAATTGAAGCGAATTGATAGGATTTTTATCAGGAAAGTCTTGCTTTGATATTCCGCTGGGAAACTATCAGTTTTTATTAAGGAAGAAGTCTTAGCGAAGCTTAAGGAATCTAAAAGAGTGGAATCCTTCTTTGCTTTGAGGTCTTTTGGGTTTTCTGAAGGCCTTTCATTGAGTTTCTTGACGAATTGTTGAAACACCGATTCCAAGTTCACATCTTTAAAGAAAAATGAGTTTTTTTAAAAGAATTTAATAAAAACCCTTGACTGCTACATTTTTGAAGCTTTGGTTCAATTCCCAAGAAACCTCGGAATTTGAATTCATGGGGTTTATTTCAGGTAAAGGAGAATTCGGCTTTTTCTTGGTTTCTTTGAAAAGCTTAATTAGGAGCTTCTCAGAATCGGTTTCCTCATAAAGCAATTTCATTGAGCCATTGATAAAAATCTCCTTCATATTCTTTGAGAAAATCGCTAAGCCTTCAGGCAAAATATCCAAAAGTTCATTAAAAGCGCGTTTTTCCCTTTCGAAGGCGAAATTGTTATAAAAGATGGTTTTTTCGTTTTTTTCGATGAAATAAAGCACTCCAAGCAAAAAGATCGAAAAGATTCCGATTTCCAAGAAAATCACTTCCTTATCTTGATATCCTATCGACCTATAGAAGCCAATGAAATAAGCCAGATTTCCAAATAAATGAATACCCTTCACAAACAATACTCTATACAAGGTCATAAATAATAAATTCGTAAGTGTGAATATATAACTGAGACCAGGGGAAAGGTCCGGATTTCTAAGAAGTCCTGTAGCCATTGAAAGGAAATAAAAATAAGAAATCAAGAAAAGGATATCAGAATAGGTTTTTCTCTTGAAATGCATGAAAAACGCCATGAGTGTGAAAAGAACGAGCCATATGGCTCCAAGAATAGCGAAGAAAAGGTTCTCTTGATTGGGAAGACAATAGACTCCATGGGCTGAAGAAGCACATTTTGCGAGATAAATGATTAAAACGATCAGATCTGCAATTATGAAAAGATCGAGTAATAGGATGCAATGATGGGAACGTTGGGCGAGATGATCTAAATATTTGCGTTGTAAAGAGGAATTATGGAATTTTAGCAACAGGTTCATCATTTGTATTTCAAACAATTATTTTATATTTTTATAAGATGTTGGATTTTTTGTTTAGTTAGGACAAAAAAAAAACCCAATTAGTAGTTAATAAAATTATTCTAAGAAAAATTTACTACCCCTTTAAATCCTCAAAATGTCATTTGTTTCCAGATATTTTTCCATTTATTCGGGAGCTCTTCAGGGGAAAGAACTATAGGCTTCGGCAACCCGTTTTCTCTTAAAAGATCTATCATGAAATAAAAATTATATGAAAAATAAGGAAAAAGCTTACATCCGAGCACGGAATTTGATTTAGGAGAAATTTCCACATCTTTTTTCCAATTGATCCTTGTTAGGGAAATATAAAGAAACAAGCTGTTTCTAATAAAAAATGAATGTTTTTTAATATATTTTAAGAGAAACTGTTTATTTAGGAGCTTTTTTTCAAGTTCTTGTTGTTTTTCGCTCGTTTCAAAAAATCGCTTTTGAGTTGATTCGATGAGATTTTGGGTTTTGTTATAGATTTCGCTATATTTATATAGAAAAATTAGATAAATTATAAGGTGGGAACTGATATTCAGATTCTTGATGGGAAAGATCTTCTAATCCTTGAGTCTTCAACTCCTTCATTTGTTTCAAGGTTTCTTCCTCTTCAAGTGAAAACTCATCGATTTCTTTCAATCTTTGCTTGATTTGAGTGTTACTTTGTAGAGTTTCTGAAATGATATTTATTTTAAAAAGGAGATTCTTAGGTTACCTTCGACTTTCTGCTTGGTTTTTGAGAGAGAATCTTGGTTGATTTTCTCAAGGGTTTCATTGGATTTGATGATTTCAGAAACCAGCTTGTTTTCTCTAGAAAAATCCAGAATAAATTTCTCGAAATTGGCTTCTGCCAGGTCTGATTCTGAAGCGTTTTTATTCATTTATTTAAAGTTTAAAAAAAGCGCCGAGAAAAAATTTCTAATCGATTATTTAAGTAATTTTTCATTAAAATCTCTAATTTTTCTTTTAAATTAATTAGTTTTTTTTAGCTTTCAACCAATATTTTTTTTAAATTAAGGTTCCAACAAAATTTAAAAAAATTCTCATATTTAATAAACAAATATTAAAATAAA
>Ga0302186_10001299_pt1 | contig 21090 bp, 19 predicted proteins | sample II_Bog_E1_2_FD_198782 | JGI IMG/M metagenome (GOLD analysis project Ga0302186, IMG submission 198782) | Peat permafrost microbial communities from Stordalen Mire near Abisko, Sweden - II_Bog_E1_1 | ecosystem: Environmental > Terrestrial > Soil > Wetlands > Peat | place: Sweden: Abisko...
AAAAGAAGAGTAGTTCCAAAAAATTCTTCTGACTTTAGTAATATTATGTATGTATATAACGGTCTGGCCGAATAATCTACCATTCTTAGATACCTTTAGTCGTTCATTCCTTCTTCATCTTTATGATTTATATGTCAGTGAAACTAATTCATAGCTCGTTAAATTAATCCGAGTTATAGAGTTTATCATGTCTTCATTTTATCTTAAACGACAATATTTTTAATAATTATTCTAATATTTTGAGAAAGTATTTAATCAATGCCACTGCATATTTATAATAGATATTTCTCTAATGAAATACAATAATGTATATCAATTCCATATCAATTCGCTTTAGCTCACATCAAAACTATTTATAATTAATGACTCTTCAATATACGATTATAAGTCTTCTGACAACTGTTCACTGTCCTCTCCATCATTGCCCCCTATCAGGAAAGATTTATTGATTGATTGATTTTAATTACAGATATTAGTCTTCTCTTCCAAACTCTCTTCCTTTGATAGAATAATTGTAGTAAAATCGTCCATATATCTTCTTTTGGTAAAAAAAGTATAAGGGGCCAATCTGTTGCAATTGACCTCCACTTTCTCGAGAAAGTTCTCTCCATTTATCTTAATTTGCACTTATATTATATTATATTCCCTGTTATTATTAAGTATTCTAGTCACTAGCCCTTTTCTCCAAATATTAAATTGGTCTTTAACATCTACCACTGAGCCAACATTAACATTTATTGATCTTCTCCTTTTAATCCATTATTTAGATTCGTTGATCCGACAAAGATATTTGAGATGATCAGAATCCTTAGTCACCAGCAACCTATATTAGCAAAACTAGTACGAATTTATTAAAGTTTCAGCCAATTTAGAAGGAATTGGAAGATAGTTGTCTTCCTGTTCCTTTCGGCAGAGACAACAGCCTTGATTTAGGGAGATGTTAATATCCAAACATTTTGAGCAGTACAGATGGCCACAGAGCATCATACAAGGAAAAACTAATAAATCCATGCATATTGGGCATTGCAAGGTTAAATCAGATACAATCTGAGCCAATTCCCCGTTCAATTATTTTTTACTGAATCCTGCATTGGAATATATTTACTTTCTTTTTTCTATATTGGATTGAATTTTTTGAGTTTTAATTTTCTAAAAATAAGTTTCCTGGAGACAGAGAATGAAGCAGTTTAATTTTCAGTTGTTTATCCTTTTTGTTTATTTGTATCTTCCATATTTAAGAGTTGCTTTCCCATTTTGTAATTATTATTGAATTACAATTAGAAATTAAATAAAAATAGCACCAAGATCCAGGAATTTGATGGAGAATAACAATGATTAAAATGTACTCTTAAGATGTTTAATGAATACTCATGAAGTCTAATATATTTTGCATTAATTTTCAACATAAATATGATAGGATTTATTTTAGAGAACCATTTATTAATGAATGTCCTTTGACTTCAAAATCATCATAATAGTTTGAGTTTTATCAATCAAAATATTGAAATTTATTATTTAAGTTCCACGTTTTAAAATAATATATTTTAAATCATTTTAAATCATAAAATAGCATATAACTATCTCTTGATTATTATATTTTCTTGCAAACTAAATCCATTATTCTATTGGAATAGGCATCATAATAAAATGTGCTCTTAATTATTATCTATAGTCTCGAACTATTGTCTATTCACAATGTCAAAAATATTTAGGTAAGCAGAGTGACAAACTTCTTATTTTTTGTTTATTCCTCATAAATTATTTCATAACCTATTAGAATTTTAGAACACCTAATTTTATAATGACTCAAATACAAAAAGTCCTCCTATTGATTCATTTTATTTTCTTTACTTTTTGTATCTCTGATTGCTAAGTTCAGCTATAAGAAAATACGCAAGAATTAAGTACCTTTAATGTAAATTCACTCCCAGAGAAATTAGCAGAGCACTATTTTGCAGAGGTATTTATGTCTTCAATGCAAGACTACTTCTAATTACAGAAAGAGGTAGACACACTCATAGGAATTCACGAAGATAAAATTGATGATTAAGGTCACATTCTCAACCCACCTAATCTTGCAAATCTGAAGATAGTCCTGGAAAACAATAAAAAATGGGCAAATTAAAAAACAAAATAAGACCACGACTACTTCAAACGTCATAAACTTTCTCAAAAACCTAATTACTTATATATAGGTTGTTCAGACTCTCGCCTTCCTGCCAATGAAATTCTTGGACTGGAATATGGAGAAGTTTTTGTACTCAGAAACGTTGCCAATATGGTTTCACCATCTGATATCAGCTCATTAGCTGTGATTCAATATGCAGTGGAGGTCTTGCAAGTGAAGGACATCATTATAGCAGGGCATTATGGATGTGGAGGAGTGAAAGCTGCGGTTACAAAATACAACCATGGTCCACTTTAAGCATGGCTTTCAAAACTTCGAAGAATTAGACATAAACATTCGCATGCCTTTGCACACCTAACAACTTTAGAATAAAAGGCTAAGCTGTTAGTAGAGATAAATGTGAAAGAACAGGTATTCAATGTGGCTAGTACACCTTTCGTGCAACAGGCATGGAAAGATGGAATGGAATTGAGAGTACATGGTTTAGTATTCAATTTAGAGACAGGCCGACTTATTGACTTAAATTTAACTATGCATAAATTGGAGCAGTTGCCTTAATAATTAGCGGTGTTTGAAACATAAACTTGATACTGAATTCTTTCATTAGTCATATGTCAGAAATTTAATTTAATTTAACATCAAAACATTTTAATTGGTTTATCACTGTTGAGGTATGCGTATTTGCTGTACATACGTTCAATCTCACATATATAACTACTGTGTATTTCGTCTATTTATGCTTGAGAAGGAGAGATGTCTTTTTGTTATGTTAATTCTTGTTTTGCGCGAATACCTTTTCCCACTATTATATGCAGACTCAACTATGGTGGCATAAACAATCCAGTGCTGAAGTTCCAAAAAAATATTCCAGGGAGCTTGATTTTGTTAAGAAATAATCTAAATTTGAGCCAGGGTTCGAAAGTTGAGAAAGCTTGATGCTATTTGAGCATTAGGACAGGATATATCACGTAGTTGTTTTCAATTGCATATTTAATAAAGCCTTTTCGGTTGTTTATGTAGCACCTCATTTCATGTTTTGATGTTATAGTGGCTTCTTCAAATCCACCAGGCAATAGGCCGATACTCTTTCCTTCTTTCATTAACTTTTTAACATTTGTTGGATTAACAGCTTTCACTCCCCACATCTTCAGTATTAAGCCTATGATTGGAAAATAAAGTATAAATCTACTCGATAATCCGACCATATTGCTCAAATTACCAGTTTTACTGCTATTCATACTGGCTAATAATCCCAAGCCAAACACACTATGTGGATGAACTCCAAAAAGGCATCGACTTTCGTCAGGTATAATTTCCTAATAAATGATTTCGAAGTGCTTAAAATACTTGAGTGGTTGAATGTATTTATTGACAAAGTCAATATAATTTTGACTACGGCCTATTGGCATTTGAATGATAGAAATGATGACGAGTGCAAGTAAGATCTAAAATTGAAATGTGAGGACTGCATAAATGGCAATTCCAATACAGACATAGAGGATCAGTTGATAAAAGAAAAAGAAAACTCGTGATACCGTGGCTTGTTTGTCTCCGAAATATCCTTCTTCTTTTATTTTATCCACCACCAACATTCACAATTAAATTATTGTTTTGAGCTAAAATAGGAGGATTAATCTGAATTTCATTCACAAAATATAACAACTAGTCTTTGCAATACTGTTCGATGATTTTATATGTTATTGGAAATAATATTGCATCTTATAAAGAAACTAACAAAATGAAGACTCAATCATCACTTTCATTTCTTGCCAGATTTTTTGGAAGAACTCTTCCCTGTCTTTTTGGCAATTATCTTGGTTTTAGGAGTTGCTGGCTTAGCAGCGACCTTTGCAACTTTTTTGGGCTTACTAGCAGGCTTTGCCTTAGGACCTCTTTTGGGCTTAACAGCAGGCTTGGATGTTTTAGCAACATTTTTAGCTTTTACCACCTTAACTGGTTTCGCAGGAGAAGTTGTGGCTACGGGGGTAGTAGCAACTGCAGCGGGAGTTGCAACTGGAGCAGGTGCTGGAGTTGCAACAGTAGTAGCCTTGACGACTTTTTTGGCCTTCACAACCTTGGTGGGTTTAACTTTAGGAGCAGCCTTTTTGGAGACAGATCTTCCTGCTTTCTTTGCCATGGAATAAACTAATGAAGCCAAAGATTTATTTCTTTATTTATAATCCCCTAAAAATAAGGGTTGAATTTGATTGGTTTAATTTGAGATAGATGGATAGTAGTGCAGTTTTCCCTTATCATGTTATCTTTCTTCATAGAACACCCTGATATGCTATTTAATATGCATGATACAATGGAATCAACTCATATACAATGCTGTTTGTAAAAATGAAAGTTGAGTTCGAATATGCTCGGAAATTCGAATGATAACGAAAAGAAGGTTTTAATTAAATAGTTTATGAATATCTGATAACTGTTGCCTGTGATATACGAGTGCTTATTGCTTGCCACAAAATATTGTTTATGAAATATGGAGAATATAAGATGATAAATTGTTCATACTGATTGCTCTATTTCTATATTATTCTAATGAAATTTTCAATATGATTAAACCTTAGTTCAGCTGTCTCTGTCTAACTCAAATATTGCTTTATAAATTATAAATGAGTTCCTTCATAAAAGATGAAACCGTGTTAAAATCTAAATGCAAATATATATTTTTTCATTCAATTGTCATTCTTAAATAAAATAGATACAGTTTTTGTTCTTGACTTCTTTTGACAAGGAAGAGAAAGTGATGGATGCTGTTAGTCAAAGATTTGTTTTGCCATTTAATAATAATAATATCTTAAAGTATCTAAATGTAAAAGCAAGGCTATAGCATTTTTATGTTCATTAACAGCTCTTCTGGAGGAGGGGTGGGCAAAATATTAGTCGATCAATAGGTACTCCAGCATTCATTTAGATCGATAGAATAGATTTCAATCTTGACGAAGTAGTATACGATGTTTATTTCTTTAATATGCGCAAAACCAGAGACAAGGGATTTAAACAACTTAAATAATTCACCAATTAGAACAAACCTATCATCGCAGTCATCTGTGGAGGAGACGGAACAGTCATGTGGGTCGTCAGTGAATTGGCGAGATACGGAATTAATCCCAAACTTGTTAATCTTGCTATTGTACCCCTGGGGACTGGTAATGATTTTTCACGAAATTTAGGATGGGGGAAGGAGCAAATCACTTTAACATAAAATTCATTTCAGTAATTGAAACAGTTAATCCGAGAGTGGTCCAAAGCAGAACAGTAATATTTAGATTTATGGTAAATATAAATATCAGTATGGGAGTATGGTAAATTTTAAAAGGTTTAAAATGCTGAAGATAAGATCATTGAGGGGAAAACATTGAAAAAACATTTTTGTAACTATTTTAGCTTTGGAATTGATGGATAAATCGGGTATTAGTTCGATAAAAGACGCACTTCCACTCGCATTGGCAACCTAGCCATGTATGGGATGATGGGAATAAAAACTGGCTTACAAAAGGTGAAGAACTTAGGATAGTTGGTTGATATCATGTCAATCGGAGGCAATGAGACAGTCTTTGAGGGAAATAATAAAGGATTACTTGACTACGTGAGCAACAATCCTTTCTCCTTTAATTTTGGAGATTTAATGGAAGGAGTTAAGAAGATAAACAGCTTTCATAACAACCAAAATCTGCTTGCTCTCAACATTAACAGCTATATGGGCGGAGTCACTGATATATGGAAAAAAGCCAAAGAAAATGATCATATTCCAGCAAAGACCATACCCACTTATCCTTCTCATTCTGATGGAAAATTAGAGTTTGTGAGCTTTAGTGATAGTGGCAAGATAGGCCTGTAAAAAACATTTGGAAGTCTTGATGTTGGATTTGCTGAGAAAATTATTCAAGGAGAAGGACCTTTTTTCATAAAATTTAGAGAGTATCCGAATTAGTCTGATCACAGGACATTCTTGCAAGTTGATGGATAGTTTATCAAGGTGACTCATCCAAAATTGTTAATAATAAAAAAGTCAACAATGTTTTCGGATTCAAAGATTAGGGTTCTGCATAGAAGTTGAATGATTTTGAATCTATAGATTTATTGTATTTATTTCTGCTTTTTAACAGATGCTAAATTAAAGGCGCAAAATCATTTAAAGGAAATAAATCGTATGCTCATGGCCTATATGATGCTAAGAAGGCAACTGTCTTTGCCAAAGTCTTAGACTGAATGCCCTCATTCCTTTATTTTCAACTAGTATTTAACATATGAGCCATGCAAATCATTTCAGAACCTATCTCCTCTAATTCTTTTGGCAAGTTGAAGATCTCTAGTCATGATGGTCACTCTCTTTGCGTGAATGGCGCACAAGTTAGTGTCCTCGAACAGGGAAACGAGGTAGGCTTCAGCTGATTCCTGAAGAGCCAACACTGCTGAGCTTTGGAAGCGGAGTTCTTGTTTGAACTCGTGAGCAATTTCTCTGACGAGTCTCTGGAAGGGGAGCTTTCTAATGAGGAGATCAGTTGATTTTTGGTATTTTCTGATTTCCCTCAAGGCAACTGTTCCGGGTTTGAATCTGTGGGGCTTCTTGACACCAGTGGTAACAGGGGCGCTCTTTCTGGCAATTTTTTGGGCAACCAGTTGTTTTCTGGGCACCTTTTGTGCGGTAGACTTCCTTGCAGTCTGTTTTGTTCTAGCCATAGTTGTATTTATTATCCTTTCACATCTCTTTATAACGTATACCGCCATAAATCCGCTTATATTGATGGATTATTCTGATTGGCTCAAATTTATACAGCATATTTTCCACCCAACTAAAAGCCTTTTGGAGTGACAACTGCTATTTCCTTTTCAAGAGCCTAAGACTCAACTTTAATTTTTTATCGGGTTGTAAAGTACTGATAGCAGTTGTTTTGCCTTCCTTCTCCTGCATTAAAATTTGGTATGGATGATGAAAATAGGCTATTTTTGTGGATGGAATTGAGAAAGCACAATTATATTATACTTTCTGCCTTGCAAGTAGTTTAGTATAGAATATAATTATTTTTGCTTCGGATCCTAACCTGCCCTTACTTTTGATGGCACTCCAACTCAAGGCTTAAATCTGTCTGGATGAAGATAATTTCATGTCTTCAGCCGTATAACATCATAATTCTTTTCCTTCTTCTCTCAAATAGATTGATTACTCGTCGAACTACACAGAAGATAAATCTCTCTTCGAGATAATACTTGATAATACTGTTGAGTAAAGCGAGAAAAATGGAAAGGTACACAAGAAAAGAGGAAGGAAAAGAAAATTAGTCAATCAAATGCCCTTGCCTCCTCCGACCGAACAATTTTATTTCACCAGAATACATAAGCTATACTACTTTAAAGATAACGGTAAACCTCAATAGGGAGAAGGTCAATTGCCTCTAGAAAAAAAGATTTCAGGATAAAACGAAGTCATAAAAAGTGGATGGGAGTCTGAACTAAAAAGCCTTTCTGTTGAATAAAATGAAAATGCTTTATAACTTTTATAAGTTCAAAGCTCATCTAAAAGTATGAACATTTCCAATTTGAAGAAAAAAACAAAATTCATCAATAGGATCGCCAATCGAAGAGGCTTAACGAAAAGACGTCTTAGTATCAGAAATTCTCATACTTTAGGCCAAGAATAGATAAAATCAGACAATTTTGAGTCATACTTAAATCTTTGATTTTACATGCATTTCCATTTCTAATTATTATTCTCACAAATTTTAATCAATAATGGGTATTAATTTATGGGTATCAGATGTAGAGGCCCTCAGGGATATCTCCCTTCTTTAAGTACAACACTTTTTCCTTTGCTTTGTCAAAGTCCTCTTTTGTCACTTTCATTCTCCTCTCTCGCAGAGCTATCAAGCCAGCCTCAGTGCACATAGCCTTGATGTCAGCTCCTGAAAGGTCATCTTTTGTTTGAATCAGGTCTGCCACAACAACCTAAATTGAATATAAAATACGTCGTCGTTAAGACTCATTCTAGAAGTATGAATCTGAAAGATTTTATGCTTCGTTTTCAGATCTGGAACTGGAAATTCAATTTTACGATCAATTCTTCCAGGTCGAATGAGAGCTGGGTCTAAGGTCTCAATTTTATTAGTAGCCATGATAACTTTGACCTCAGCATGAGTATCGAAGCCGTCTAATTGATTGAGTAACTCCAACATAGTCCTCTGTACTTCCTTTTCTCCTCCTGAGTTAGAATCGTATCTCTTGGTACCAATCGCATCGATTTAATCAATAAAAATGATTGCTGGCGAATGCTATTGGGCTGTTTTAAAAAGCTCTCTCACTAATTTAGGGCCATCTCCCAAGTACTTTTGAATTAGTTCGGAACCAACAACTCTCAAAAAAGTTGCAGAGGTTTCGTTGGCAACTGCTTTAGCCAAAAGCGTTTTGCCAGTTCCTGGCTCTCCATAAAGAATAACTCCCTTTGGTGGTTTAATTCCCATATCCTCATAAACTTCAGGATGAGTAAGAGGCAGTTCTACAGCTTCTTTAATCTCTTGAATCTGAGTTTATAAACCACCAATATCAGCATAGCTTTATAGAGGAGCTTTTTCCACCTTCATAACATTGAGCAAAGGATCAACATCATCTTCCATAATTCCCACTATGGACATACCCCTGTGGTTCAGCAAAACTGAGCTATTTGGCTAAAGCTGATCCTTATCCACAAATGACATGATAGGAACATAGTATTCAGGACCCATAGTGGAAGAAACAATGCAGTGATCTTCATCAATAAACTCTTCAAGAGTGCCCAAATTCATTGGCAAGCCCCTCAGTTGCTCTATCTTCTTAAACTCTTCATTTTCCTCTTCTGGTTTAGCCACTTCTTTTTGCTTCTTTTGGTAGTGTTCAATAAACTCCTATTCCATTAGGAGATAGTCTTTTATCCTCTCAAGCTTAAGCTGTCTCAGACGGCATTTAGTTATTGGCGTAACTTTATAAGGCAGTATATACCCGCAGGTAACTTGGAGACTGAGTCGATACCTTTGTTGGTTTTCTTGCGACCTACGCGAGGAGGAGGAGGGATAGGTTTTTTCTTGGCCTGATCGTTGCCTCTTTGCTTATTTGGGTCCGACCTGTTAACTTAATTTCCCATATATTTTAAAAAATATTCAAATTAAGCTGACTCAACTATGATTTAATTTAATAATTGCTTGGAAGATGGAGGTGATGGGATGGATTTGATTTGGGTTATTTGTTCTCTGCTTGCACTTTTATTTCATGTATTAAGGAATTGCATATTATTTTCATTTAATAATGAAGGGTTCATAGATATCACCTTGGTCTATTTATAATTAAAACACCATCAACAATCGAGACCAAGTTTAAAATGAAGCGAGATTTATCCTACCTAAAATCAAAGCAGCAAAATCGCCTCAGGAAAAGCAACGGTCTAAACGTCACAGCTTGCCAAAATAATATTCTAAAACTATACAATAAAAATAAACAAAATAGCTGTGTGAACCTTATCAATCAGAATAAATGAATGCTAGCGTGCAAGCGGATACCAATATAACGGATATGATTTTGCGTTAGCAAAAAGAATTATAAAAAATAATAGAGCAAAGAGTGATTGTTCAGATTATCTCTTAAAGTGTAAAAAAGCAAATCTGCCCATATAAAATGGATGATTATTAGGATGAGGAAAGTGACAGCAATTAAAGATCACAGTTTAATTTTCCGAAACTGAATCTTTAAAAATATATGGCTGCCATGGGTCTGTAAGATAAATCTGAGGCTTTAGATAAGAAAATGTACAAAGGATAAACCAGCTCGTAGGCACTTAAACTGTTGATAAAAAATGAAATTAAATCCAGAATTAAAGCCAAAATGGTAATAATGGGTAAAAGTAAAGACATTACACGCAAATGAATGGCAGCCGATTCGACAAATATTGCGACCTTTGATATTCTATATATTAAATTGAATGAGCTTAAATATATCGATTGGTAATCAGGTGTCCTTTGGATATATAAAGGCAGTCTATTATAATTATACCATAACCAAAAGATGAGTCTCTTCATCGGAAACGTTTCCAAACAAATTGCAAACAAGTAATTCGAAGACGCCTTCAAATCGTATGGCAACTGCAAAATTGATCTACGAGTAATCGTCATATCATCCAGAATCGATACGCATTCATTCAATTTTAAAGTGAGAGGTGCGCAGAACAGGCCAGATAGGGATTACAGAACGCCAACTTCAGTGGCTTACGACTTAACATTGAATGGTCCAAAAATTCAGGCAGATTTAACTAGAATCGAAACGCTAGAGTTAGTGATCGTGGAGGTCGTCGAAGAAGAAGCAACTCAGGAGAGAGAAGCTGGAGAAAAGATGACCGTAATTTAAGACGTTCTCCTGATCACTAAAAAAGAAATACTCCATCCTATTCTGAGAATGAGGATGACATCTAAACTTTCGAGCCTACTTGTCCAAGAGATGTTGAGTAAATATGGGATTATTAAGGCTTTTGAAGAGGTTGAAGGAAAGACGAGAGGAAGGGGAGATGGTAGACAACCACAGGCACAATAAAATTGAGTTAGAAGCCGGAGAGGCTGTCTGAATGATTGCCGCCAGTCTGAATAATCTACTTATTTGTTCTTCTATTATTTGAGCACAATAAACTTATTTGCCCATTATATCCTAACCAAGTATTTATAAATACTGCGATATCTTATCTGCCGAGTCGACCATATCTGTTTACAATGAAGTTGCATTATTTATTGCGATATGTTGCAATATGGTGAAATTATATCTCTAATCAGTGCATAATAATTTGGAAATGAAGATGGTCAGCTGGCTGTGGAAGAAGGACAAAGGCAACTCAAAAGACAACAAATAGGAAGAAGAAGAGAACGAGGATTAACTCAAAAAAAAGGGATTCAATCCTGAAAAACTAGAGATTGAGGAACTTAGAGACTCATAAATCCTCAACTTCGATAGTGACTACGAAGGATTCATAACCCCCTCTCCCGAGGAAGCCGTATCGATCATCTCAGCATTCAAGTACACTCTACACCAATTAGATTCTTTCCCAACGATTAGGAGCACCGCCACGAACTCGCTTATTCGAAGGGTGGTAAAATTTGCGGAGACAAGATTCAGGTAAACAAAATTCGATCGATTGGCAAGGAGATGATTAAAATTGTGGGGAAGAAAATAATAACTGGCGATCTGAACTTAACGCGAATCTCATTTCCAATTAAAGCAATGGTGCCCAAGACAGCACTTGAGAATTCAACAATGTCTTGCTGCATGAACCCCTATTTCATGAATCGCGCATGTGACGCCAAGGATCCACTGTAGCGCATGAAATTCGTCATCACCAACACCATCTCTGCTTTCTATTATATGTGCCTGTTTCTCAAACCAGTAACTATGCTTTCATTCAGCTCAACCCAGTCATTGGAGAAACTTTGCAGGGTTCCTATGCTGACGGCACGCAGATTTACTGCGAGCAGGTCTCCCATCATCCGCCAATTAGTTACTTCTTGGCAGTGGGACCAAACAACTCCTATCGCTACTATGGATGCTATAACTTTTCAGCACATGCTGGCCTAAACTCGATGTCTTTGGTCAACAAAGGACATAAAGTGTATGAGTTTCCCAATGGGGATCAGATCACTGCCACCTTCAATAAGGAGATATATTCAGGAGTGTTCTTAGGTACTCTTCGATCAGAGGCTACAGATTCAATCTCCTTCGAGGACAAGAAGAATGACCTGAAGGCAGAAATTGCTTTTGGCAAAATAAAAAAGAAGTACAATATGCTTCATGCAGACCAAGTGACTATTTCGAAAGCGTAATCTACCACAAGGGCAAGCCAGTCAGTCAGTTCGATGGTACTTACTGCGGCTACATTAATTTTGACAAAGTTCGTCTCTGGGATGGTCGTTTCCTGAAAGCGTTTAGAGTACAATTTTGTTGAGATAGATTCAACTTGATGAAAATACTCTAACATCTGATTTCAGAAAGAGAGATGATTTGCAGATGTTAAAACAAGGCAAATTGTAGGAGGCCCAAAAGGCAAAGTAGCAACTATAGGAATTGCAGCGTCGAGACGTCAAGATGCGTGAAAAGTTCGGCCCCAAAAAATGAAGATAGTTTCTATATTAAACTGTGATTCAATGACTAGTTTTCCTTATTTAGTGCGACGTTCTGCTTAAGCAGGAATAGTAGCATATTTATACAGCAAATTAGTGCGATTTGAGGATATGATCATTGGGATGTCAGAATCAGAGAGACGATCAGACCGTAGAGGGCCAGGGCTTAGCCAAAAATTAGGATCAAAATCATTCCCACGAAAATTTTGTCTTGCTGGGCGTTAGCTCGGACACCTGCGTCGCCGACGATACCAATAGCAAGCCCTGCGGCCTAAATAGATGATAAGATACAAGTGAACTGAAACCACAGCAGAGTCCCGAGGCGAGATGAGCGTACGCTGACTTGTCAGAATAGTTATCTGCCGAGACTGAATGAATAAAGATGTACTTCTCTGCACAATGATGACAGCAACGATCATGCCGTAAATACCGAGGATACCAGCCATGACGACGGGCACAACGGACTTCATGATCAGTTCTGGCTTGAGAACACCCATCGAACAGATACCGACTCCAGCTTTGGCACTACCATAGGCGGCTCCGAGGTTAGCGAAGATGAGGGCGGAAGCAACTCCGACGTATCCGAAGAAGTATTGAGGGCAATATGCCGTGATGCACTCTGTCATTGTTTATGAGTTTAGGTGGATTTGAAAAATATGTAATTATATCTCATCAGAATCAATTTGTTTCATGCGTATATTAACTGTGCTTGATTATTCACTCTGAAAGCAAATTAAATAAGGACGATAATTGAATGAGGATGATGACCAAAATACTTGAAGGATGAATTTATTAATTTTTTATGAGGAATACTGGTGCAGTATGCTGGTGGGCTCGAATAGTCTTCCAAGGTATAAAATATAGTATTAATATTATTTTTAATCTATTTCATAATTAGTAGTAATAGTAAATAATCTGCCATAGCATAAATATATTTCATAATTATTTATAGCCGCAAATGAGGGAGAAATGGAGAAAGAAAAGAATGAGAAGACTCAGAAGGAAAAGAAGACAAAACAAGAAGTGATCCTCGGCTGATTTGTATCCCTTCAAATCCATTTCATTGCTTGTTTGCATACCTGCCCACTCCTTTCATCACAATTTATTTTTGTATTAAATATTCAACCTCATTACGTCAGCAAATAACATAATCTCAATTTTGAGGATGTGACTTGATTTGCTACTTTACTATATTAATGGCGATTCTTATTCACATAATAAATAATTTGAGTAAAATGGGAGTCAATTCTGGCATTACTGCAGCAATATGCATAGGATCGGCCTTGACAATCAGTTTGCTTTTATTTTTGGTTTATTGCATCTTAAGGAGAAACGAGTGGCAGCAGCCTCCGGAAATTATTACCTAAATTTAGTTGCCACATATTGCCACGAGAAAAATAAAACCTTAGATTCAAAAATAATAGGGCAGAATGATGATTTAACTCGAATGAGCAATCATTTAATGTTAGTTATCCATCATCTTGGAGGTGAAACGAAAACAGTAATTAGAACTAAAATAAGTATTGACCTCAAATACACCAAACTTAAAAAGAAATATTGAATTGATGAGGAAAATTTAGCGATGAAATGTATTTGATTCTAAATAGCAATAAAAGCTGAGACTAATAAAACGAAGCTAAATACGATCTATGATATGTTTTCGTGATTGCCTTTGATGATTTATATTTGATGTTTCAGTATTATTTTGCTTGCAAAGTAAAATTAAATAACGCTAATTCCTGAAACAACATATCATAAAAATTTGAATTTAGATTAATACTTGAGTTGCACTGATCCACAAACAGTTCAGGCTTCCAAGCCTTTTTTAAGACTGAGTTAATAGACTTTCCATTATGATTATTTTCTTTCATTTTCTAGAATATTTTATTTTCATGCTGAGTTGAAGGAAATTTCGGTCCGATACGTTCGTAAATGATTAGATTGATCCCTTGATGCCTTATCGTTATGCCAGTATTGAACAAGTTCATACCTTGTAGATGTCATCATAAATGGAGATATAAGTATTTATTCATAATTATTTTCAATGGAGCACAACAATAACAGTTTTAACATCTTCTTCTAGGAAAACCATACGGACGCCCTCCTCGATAACACCAACAAATAGGATCTCTTCAGCGGGAGCCTACCCTATCTCAAACGTGGAGATTCCAGTCTTTATGTTGATCAGTTTCTGGACAAAGGCGAGCAGTAGGTTCCACTGCAAGAGAAGGAAAAGAAAGAAGAGTATAAAAGATAAAATTCTGAGAATGAGGTTCCTTCAGGGTCTCACCAGGAAAAGTTTAATCCTTCCACGTTCCACAATTTTCAAAAGCACTTGACTGTCTGTTTGAGAAACAGCATTGAAATACAGCCATAGTCAAAAGCGGCTAATCCATGCCAATAGGCTGCAGCTAAGTTGTGGAAAGCTTTTAGTAATTCGGCTGTTTCTACAAAAAAAGTATTGCACTATATTTTCGGAGAGCGAAACGAGCATAAAATCACAGAAGGCGGTCTCAAAGAATGTGGATTCCACAAAGTGTATGAGGAATACGGCGATAAAGTGATGAAGGAAGCAAGAAACTTCTTGGCAATGTAAACCCTCTCCCAAATTAAGGAGGGAAAACTAAATGAATACATCGACAGTAAAAAATTGAAGGACAAGCAGCAATTTAAAAAATACGTTTAAATATTTGTGGAGGAGTTGTAAAGTGGGTTTCTGAGGAAGCGGCTATCGCGGGATAAAGTAATCTAATTGCAACGTTCTTGACTGATTTTGATTTATACTACTTGGCTATAATTATTTATTTATTAGGAGGGCTGCGAGGACTTGCCGCAAGCAGACCATGGATATGACTTGACTTTTTGGAGCCAAGCATAAAGTGAGATTATAATTTGAGTCAGAAATCAACTTAGTAAAAATATCAGGCGAATTCATTTTCTCTGTTATAATTTTAAAAATGGAGGTTGATGAAAAAGGATTAATCACTCGTTTTATGGATGACTCAGTCATTTATTAGTTATTAGTTTGATGTTTAACTGATTAATATGCAAATATCCTTAATGATATAAACATCACCGATCTACATTAAAAGTATTTCACTTCAAATCCCCGCATTAGAGGCAGTCATCTCGGAAAAACTACTTGCGAGATATGACTTGATTGGGCGAAAGGTAGATCTACGACTGTGATCTTTTCGGAATAGATAGGCACCCGCAAAGGGAATTGCCATCAGTCTGACTCTACTCAAAGAGGTATCTATCTGGCAGATAGTTCGGCGGATATCTAAGTATTTTGGATCCCTATTGGTGGTGATTGAGATTCATGGTGGATATTTTTCGAGAGGAGTGGATCATGGTCTTGCTTTTGCAGTTTATCTATGTGGCGGATAGCTTCTTTAATTCTCTGTTTTTGCGAATACTTAGTTTGTTGGAGTTGCTGATGGAGAGGGGGTGGGCAAAGTTGCAACTCATTCGGATTATTTGTTAAATAAAAATTACAATTATTAAGGGTAGTTATAAAACAAAGATCACTTCCATTTGCAACTAACACAGCGTATTCTACTATGATTATAATAACCAATCAGCAATGATTAAATTATAGTTAATCAGCTAATGGACATGAACGAGGGAGAGCAGATCGGCTGTGTACTGCTGGCTAATTTTAAGCAGCAACTTACGATGCTAGAGGCGGTCTCCAGTTTAGGGCAGCAAGTGGAAAGAGAAGGAAGAGAGGCGGGCCAATTATACGAGTAATTCGAGGATAAACTTGGTAAGTGGATGATTCTCTTGGAGGAGAATCAACTCTTACTCAAGAAATATTATGCTCATTTCAGAGACAAGTAAACATAGGCTGAATTAGAGATGATATCGCACGATGCAGTCAATTTTAATTGGCAATATCCACGCAGCTTTTCATTAAACAGTCCATCTAAGTATAGGGAGCCAGAAGATGGCCGATAGAATAGAGTAAACTTATACTGTGGGTAGCTCTCCAGTAATTCTCCCCCAACTTAGAAAATACAATTTAGTCAAGTTATTGCCATGATAGTCACTACTATTTGAAATAAATCGACTAAAATAATCACTATTGATTTTGCTGCATGAGATGCCTGCTTGTAACAACTTTGAAGTAGGTCTCTCGTAGACCCACCACATGTTAGAAGTACGAATTGTTCGCACCTATAAGCTACCTCTACCAGTCATGAACAGGCGGGTCAATCCAAATAACTTCTCCTGCAGGCATTTTCTTTTCTGCACTGGCTGCAGTCTAAGCAATTTAGCATTTTTGTTTCAATTAGCTTTGGATTTTATCAAAGATAACAAGTTGGTGCTCGATGCTTTCTCCCCACTTCGAGTTTACCTTTGATTTTTCCCCCTCAGTCATCGATTTGTATACATCTATGGTCAGGAAATTTATGTCGGGCAAACGAAAATAAACTTTAGACTTGGCCTAATTAATCTAAATAAGTATAAAATTACAAGGAGGTCAACCTTCGAATACCTTTTTTTTGTTGGAAAATCGTTGTACTACTGCGTATTTTCTCTTGGTTTTGAGGGATAGCTATATCTTTTCGTATTTTATAAGTCTCCTCTTTGGCAGTATCCCTTCCTGTTCTATTTGGTAATATTCATCTATATTTGATTTTATTATCTGTGATGCCTCGGATAAAAATCTTTGAGTATGGTCGTGTCTCTTGCGCAGTATTTATCGTATTTAGCACTTTTCTTGCTCACCTCCTTCCTATCATCCTATTCATTTTCCTGTCTTCTCTTATACTCCTGTTTGCTTTTAAACTCTTCATCTATCCTTACCAAATTTCTCTGTTAACTTTTTCTGGGTCCCTCGTGAGCATAGCCGCACTCCTGTCGCATTCGTTCGTTATTGAGTAAAACAAAGTGACTGTCAAATACATATGAATCATAGTGAATGACTTATAGAATTACAACAAATGTATTTGGAAGTCAATTATCTTCTCATTCTGTCATTTTCAATATCACATAGATGATTAGTCAACTAAACTGTTATCAATTATTTTCTTTCGTGTGAATATGAGCTATTTAAATTAATAATTTAATGTCATTTGTAGCCTTCATCATTTGGGAACAAATCCCTCAATACGCCAGTACTGGGATGGACTATCTTGCTATGAAATCTGAAGCTTGCCTCCATCATTAACATCGTCGTCCTTGATGCTCAAGAACATGGGAGTGTGGAGCGATTTGATCTTCCAAACTCCTTGTCCAGTTGCGACAGGAGTCCATTGCTGGTTGGTTGCGCCGGTCTTGTCCCACTGCACTACTTTGGATCCTGAAGTCTTTTTCTCCTCGGCAATGTCAAGACAATGTCCATTGAGCAGACTTTGAAGCACATATCCATTACCTATTTTGACCCATCTCCATCTTTGGTTGAAACGCTTGTTTTTTTCATATTGGATCAGTCGCTCACCATGCTCAAATGTGGCTCCAGGAACATCAACAGCCTTGCCGGAAGTGGCATTGACGAGGATGCAGGTCTCACTCAAGGCATTTGAATTGTTGACTGGGATAATTGTGAACAGTTGATTGATGGCATTTGGATCAAACTTCTTGTATCTTAGCACTCCTTCTAAGGCAACAGCTTCGCTTCCCTTAGAGTCAGTCTTAAACCAATAAGCATTTTGAGCTCTTTCCACTTTAAAGAGTTGATCTCCACTTTGCTTGCCGAATTTGAGACGGATTTCTTGGCCTTCCTCATCCCAAACCAGATTGGAAACACCGTTAACAATCTCATACTGATCTTCATCAAGACCCACTTTCTCAATCATCCAAATCTGTGAAAGATCATTGACATTAGGAGCTGCTCCTACGATTCTGGATTTGTTGTAGGCTTTGTAATCAGAAGTCTGTATGCGGAGGGCTTGGTTTCCATCCAGACTAATGATCTGATACAAATTTCCTCTGGGAAATTGGAGAGCTTGCATCGTATCTTATTGAATATAGTAGTATATGTGAGTAAAGATATGTCCATGAGTTACCGTTACAAACATTAAAGAAGAACTCGTCTTTTTTCAAGTATTTTTGCTGTAAGAATAGATGCAAATGGATAGCAGCAACTATTCAATATCAATTAACGGATGTGTGTGCTTTATCAAAATTTCTTTTAAAACACTTTATATATAGGCGATATTCGTATTTTTAAGAAGATAAAATATAGCGAGTGAAGAGGCTGGTGATCTTTCTTTTGATGTGCTAATATTAAATCATATATCAATATATTGCTTGCAATTCTATCATCAGCGAATGGCGGGAGGAAAAGAGTCAGGAAACTCGTTGCTTTTCTTTGCAAACGTAGCCTGAACTATTATCCCGTCAATTATCTTTAGATTTGGTATCTTTTTCAGAGCATAATACTTGGCGTCGTCCTTAAGCAGCTCATAAAAAGGATTGCCTACAAGCATCGTATTTTAAAACTCAGGCAGCTACCTTAATTTATCGAGTTCATCCCAACTCTTAATTTTGTTATCTAAATAAGGAGAAGAGTACTTCCGATGAAGAGAGTGGTCAGTTTGACGCACATGGACAGGCCTTCCAGTTTATCAATCTGATTGTAGCTCAGCCACAGTTCCTTTAATGTTCCTGCAATTTATTCCAAACCTGATATCTTTTTGATGTTGTTGCGAGCAAGGGAGAGTCGTGTGATGTATTTTAGTGGCGGGAAGTTAACAATTTTATCGATGCAATTCGACGATAAGGACAGTTTTTAGATACGGGCTAAAGTGCTTAGTACACTCGTTTACAGTTTATCGATTGGAGGGTTCTACATCAATAGACAGCTACCAAGAAAATGAGCTTGATCTACTCAGCCTCGGCAGCTGGTTTACCATTTTTCTCTTCCCACAGCGAAAGGGCCTTGTTCAAAGGCGTGCCTTTTCCAGCCATCTGGCTTATAAGTTTCAAATATGTTAAACTCGCACCATAACATACATATTCAAATCAAAGCAATATTAAAAGATTAGGAATACTACATAAGTAATGAACTATAAAGAAAAGATAACAAATCAGGAACTGCTCACTCTTTCTGTTCACGCTTAAGCATCTCGATTGCTTCGTCTATTTCTTTGTTTCGCTCTTATACATTGAACAGACCTTTCTCATATTATTGCCTCTCGAACCGCTCTCGACTTCCATAAACTAAATCAGCATACTTTTACATCCACTGCCCACTGATGAGCCCAATTGGTGCGAGTTGACCGGTTGAGAGCTATTTTGCCAGCGTTTCAATTTTTTGTTCTCCTCATAAAGCTGGGCTAAAAATTTGTTGCTTTAATTTGACATTTTAAACGATTGTTAGGCCGGTGGCTTTTAAATTTTGGTGGGCTGTATAACGATTTGAGGCTGCATGCTAACTTGCGTGTCCTAGTCCTTCATCATTACAACTCGAGACTATTCACGAACGGGGGGTATTTATGGGGCAGGTGGCAAATACCTGATGGGAGGAGGCGCTTGATACGATCTGTACTGCGGACCGCCATGAGAAGGCAGGCTACTGATGAAATTATCCACACCTAAGCTGAGACTAGATATCTATGAAAGTAGGTTGGTAAACTAGAATTTGTCAGGTTGGACGGCTTTGAAGGTGGGAAGGAACTCCTTTTTGTTTTCGTCTTAGTTTTGAGTGTCCGCCTTGCTTTCATCTTACTCTTCCGCCTCATCTTACTCATCCTCCTCCTCATTTGATTCGGCATCCTAATCTTAATCTTAATCCTAATTGTCTTCATCCTCATCCTCATCGCCTTCCTATTCTTCCTCTTCATCGTTTTCTTCCTCATCTTCTTCCTCCTCGTCTTCCTCCTCGTTATTCTATTATTCCTCGTCACTCATTCAATAATAATACAATTTAAACTAACCTTTATTATCGAGCATAGTAGAAAAAGTATAGTCATGAGTCGTTTGAAGATTAGCGTGAATATCAGCTGCATCGATCAATAAGTATAAATCGGGTATTATCTGTATATACAATCAATATTAAGACTTTGAACTGACTCACACTGTTTATCCGTTGCCGCGACAGCTAAATAGTCCGTCCTCGTCAATCTAGTTTAGAATGCCATCTATGATCAGGGGGTTTCGCTTCGCTTCCTTCTTGTATTTGTTGGAGAGTTCCTTATGGGATCGCCGATGCATAAAAGCAGGACAAAAGGAAATGAGCGTGAAATCTAAACCATAATGGCGTAGTGATTAGTAAAAGGAACAAGTTTCAGCCTGCGACCACTTGCGCGATGTTGATTGGGTGGAATGAGTGTTCCTGAATCCTTGCCTGCGCTACAGTTGTGTAAGTCTAGGCACTTGCTAAATTATATGACCAAGAGTTTCTGGTGGTTGGTCCTCGCTTTCGACCCACAGACTATGGCTGGTGGAAATGTCAGACTCCTCCTTCTTGTAGACAGATTTGACCATATAAATAATGGATTATTTTCAACATCAATAAAAAGCACGCCAATTGCTGCATTCTCATTTACCGTCAAATCCTACCAAACAATCAAAAAATAGTAAAAGAGGTCTAATCATTATATTTATAAGCTCTTGTTCACCATACGCTGGAGGAAACAGTTTATGGAAGGGTTGGGAATCTTTACCAGACAGTCAAATTATGCTTTAACATGGTCATATCGCTCCTATGTCATTGATGCATTTTCTTTGTCAGGCTCTTCTCGATTGTTCTCTATGTCTGGCGTCCATAAATCAGGTCTTTTCTTCTAATTGATTAATTCAGCATAAAACGATCGCTATTGGTTTTCCCAAAATCTACTCTAATAATCCCTTTCTCGACAGAAGGTTTCATAGTTAACAATCTTA
>Ga0302186_10001300_pt1 | contig 21087 bp, 9 predicted proteins | sample II_Bog_E1_2_FD_198782 | JGI IMG/M metagenome (GOLD analysis project Ga0302186, IMG submission 198782) | Peat permafrost microbial communities from Stordalen Mire near Abisko, Sweden - II_Bog_E1_1 | ecosystem: Environmental > Terrestrial > Soil > Wetlands > Peat | place: Sweden: Abisko, Stordalen...
CTAGGTTAAATTGGCGATGGGGGATTATTTTTTATCTTAAAATTTATCCTGAATACGTGCCATATTGCTCACCACAAAAGGCAATACATATCTTATTTTATTATATTTTTTTGCTACTGACACATTTACAGAAATATATAAAAGGTTCCAAAATAATTTTTGTTCAAAGGGGTACTTCCATTTGTTCGGGGACAGATTCTGTTCATATAAGAAGTATCAATCAATACATTAATAATTCGATGTCTACAAGAAGAGTATATAATTATATTTATCATTCACTATTTAATTCTGTCTATTTGCTTAAAAGTTGGAAACATTATTTTTTCATTTAAAGATGACTTCGAATTTTATATTTTAGGGGAGTTTGATTATAATTTTTGTCCATGCTTATTCGACATGTTTTTGTTATTTATTTCTTGACATTTTTTTTAAGCACATTTCTTTAATGTTATCGTAAGGCCTGTTTTTTTGAGTGGACAAACTTTAATGATTTTATTTTCATTTTATTGAAATTAATGTACTTTATTTTCATCAAAAATATGCTCATTATTAATATTGGTGGATTTTCTTGATGAATCATAAATAATTGGCGGAATTTGGTGTATCAGACTATGTTAAATTGGCACATAATGAATGATTGTCTTTAAGGGTAAAACTGGTTGAATAGTATAAATAGGTTTGTTGACTATCGCAGCATGAATTTATTTGATTGTGCTTGGCGATGAAGTTACAATTACTCTGTGATAACAAAATAAATACCTGTTAATACTTTATTATTTTAAGAGTTATCTTTCAAAGAGAGATTTCTTTGTCTTCTTTTTTAGACTGCGCATAACCGAGTAATCATCATTTCGAAAAACTGTACTTAGGTTAAAAATAGTCATGATTTCTAATATAATGAACAGGCTTTTTTGTACTGGCTGAACATGGATACTTTAAATTTTCCATTGATTGAAATTGTCTCCTGTTAAAATTATATCTTTAACTTTAATATTCATATTCATCTTATTAGTAATGCATTTTTAGTGAATCCTCATGTTAGTTAGTTATTGAGAGATCTTAAATAATAGATCTATAGTTGGAAGCAAAGGTTGAACTGAATAATTTTGGAGTTGAAGATTCACTGGAAGAAGGCTTATAATTGCTGTAGTTAAATGAATCAATTAACAGATTGGTCCATTTATTATAATGACCCGAACTGTTCATAGAAAAGAAATGGAGAAGAATATTATAAGGAAGCTATTTGTAATTATCAATTATATTTAAAGGTCAAAAAAATAAATATGAATGATTTATTTCTTTGAGAAGAACTCTTTCATTTTTTAATTCTTAATGTTCAATATTTTAAAATTTAAGAATTATACATTTTTGACTCACAGGATAGGTAAAAACTTTTTTACTGACCTATTCAAAGTTTATTCGCACGAAACTGACATTTCTAAAAAGAAATGAAGTATAAAAAAAAATGCCTCTTTTAAACTATTAATGGTATAATCAATAGGATTTATTCTTATAATCTCGGCGATTTCCTTTGTCATATCTTCTATCGCCGCGTCCACGATTTCCTCCCTCCTATCTCTGCTGATTTCGATCATCATTTTGTTTGTTCTATCGAGAGCGGGATCTTTCACTACCCCTACGTTCAAGGCGATCACTGTTGCTGCTCTCTCTCCTTTTCAAACCTTGTTATTGATCTCCATAATAAAGCTACGATTGCCTTTGATAGAGGGATCTTTCTAAATAGTTTATAGATGTACCAATTATTCTTACAAATCTTTCACCTCCATAGGCTTTACGATCGGTCCTGCGAACAAAATCATCGTTTAATTATTAGAGTAAGGTAAATTCGATCCCGTCTTTTAGTTTGGATATATGAGGCCGTCCGGATGGAGGAGTAAACTACCACTCCTGCACATCCCCATGCATATTTCTAAATGTTAAACCTCCTTAAATTAAATGCTCTTCAAATTGAGCATTTAAAGCTTTTTCTGTCTGAGTTTGATTGTATAATTTTCTGCCCAATGCCCCGTTTTTGCTGACGTATATTGTTACGGAACCAACTTTGTTCAATTCACGTTCAGTAGGACTAAGTTTTTATTCGTAGTTGCCCATTGCTTTGAGTAACCTTTTGTCATCGATGAAAGGAAGGAGAACCTCTCCAAGCCAGGTAAATTTTTTGCCGATCAGATCGATTTCAAACTAAGAAGGGAAGTAGTCAGCGATTGGTGAATCTGAATTTGTCATGATTCCTCGCATAAATGCTGGAAGTGAATGACTTGTTTTAGGAGGAAGCACTGCCATTAATTGTTCAAAAGGCTTAAAAGGTTATCCTAATTAGAATGTAGGTGACTATTAAACATCCAAATCAGAAAAAAAAGGAGCGTAGTGAAATGGATAGTACCAAGACCAACTGGCAACACCCCTTTGATAATATAGACAAATCCAACTAAGAGCCTAAAGATATGAGCAACTGATGCTTCTTTTTAACTGCAAAAATTGGCTTGCATTAATTCTAAACTTTTATTTATAATATTTTTCCTTGTAGCTGTAAAGATTGTGGCTGAAAACAGAGTAATTTTATAGATTATTTTCAGTGCTTGTCATTTTTTTGACCTCTTCCTTAAAACAGCCCAAAGGATCGGAGTAATCAACATACACATCCCCTTTTTATTTGTTTGGATCACCCCTGTTTAATTTATCGAGTTGTTCGCGCTGTTTTTGCTGGCCTTCTTTGTTTATGATTTCACCAATGATGTCTTTTTCATAAAGGCTCATCTCGTGGATGAATATCTTTAAAGAATTAAAATTGAGTTCACCAGAATTAGTGAGGTAGTCTGGCATATATCCGAGGCAGTATTAGTAGACTTTCATGAGAATATCAATTCCTCCTTCTCTAATGGTCAGGCAAGGCACATGGGGTAGAAAATCATTTCCAACAAAGAACGTAAGAAAGATAAAATCGTCAAGTATGCGTTCCAAATCATAACCGAATGGCACTGTAGCCCGTTTAAAGATAAGGTGAAGATATTCTCTGACCAGTTTTAGATTGATAAATTGAAAAGAGACGTTTATTGCATCCGCATTTTGCTTTTATTGAACACGTGCTTCATCTTAAATTGATTCTGCAGATCGGCAATCAATAAAATAATGTCCTCTTTTGCCACAAGTTGTGCACCATTTTTCCATTGCTGTTATTACTATTTATCTGATAATGTAAAAACGAGGTTAGTGAGAGGCCAAACCCAGCATAATCAAATCAGCATCGGCTCCATAAATGCAGTGATGTTGATTGGGATCGTAGCTTGGAGATGCTCTCTCTTGCCTGATAAATTCCATTATTTTATGCTATCCTTCTCCACAACAACTCGCATCCGAAAATACGACAGTCAGATTACGCCAGAGACGATGACTCGCTAATCTTTCCTTGATATAACCTCGAATTGCTTAGCCAACATTGTAGAGGAAAGAAGTTCCAGGAGTTATTACATTGGAATCAAAACTTTGCTTGCTGACATAGCTCTCAATTGCTTACAAATCTACGTCTCTCCTTCTGAATTAATTCAGCAATTATTCCTTTTTGGTTTGAAGTTATTGTCCTTCCATGGCAGCTCTGAAACGTCTGGTACGTTGTTGGTTCATTTTTGCTCGAGGAGCAACACCATCAATGGCAAGATAGAGGAGTTTACGAGGACGTACGATATTCATAATTTTATCAACATAATCGTAAATGTTAGCGCATTGCTCCTAAAAATTGTTCGGTTCTTTGATGTTCTCACCTTTGGGGTTGCATGCGGGGTGAATAAGTCCATTCATATCGACGTAGAAATTATCGATGTAGGGGTTAGATGAGTCGAAAGACTCAGGTTCAACTTCGTTAGCATCGCGCAAAATCTTAGGATTTCTCATACACATCCATTTAAAGAAAACTGGGACTCCCATATAATATCAACTATCTATAATCAATAAAACATATAGAGATAATACTGCGCATCTTATGCCTTGCGTTTATTTAAAAAAAGCTCTCGACCTGACAAATTCTATAATTATTTGATTATTACTGTTATATAATAATGAAACGTGGAACAAACAAAATACAACCTCACCAATAAATCAAAATACCGATCGAGTTTGTCAAAAAGATAGACAGGATTTCCATTAACTAACTGCGTCAAATAGATTTGCTATAAAAAAAGTACAGTAACTAACATGAAGAGACGTGGCTTTTAACAATCAATATCTATAGACTCAACTACAAAGAAATTACGCATCTCTTTCACTCCATTAAAAAGGCAGAGAAGCAGCAATAATGGCTGTGAAACCAAAAAAAAGAGAAAATAGTTCAAGGTAATCAAGTGTCAGATTTCGAACCACAGGAGCTGGCTTTAGACAAAGAGTATTACCTAAAACTGATGAGTCGAATAGCTCAAATAAGAATATTATATTTCGAAGAAGCCCGAGTAAATCCGGCAAAACCATCACTTTCAGCAAAAACAAAATTGATAAAATTATTTTAAAAAAGGCTAATATCGAAAGTAATAATTACGTCAATATATCGAAGCAAGAGATGAGGGATAGCAAACCTCAAAGGATATATTTTGGAGAGAAATACCGCTTTAATGAGAAGGCTTAGTATGAGTACAATTAACAAATTAATGAATAAGACTTATAATGGTAATAATAAAGCCTAAGCTATCATAACTGTGGATTTGGAATCAATAATAATCTTTCTCAATTTGACTTATAATCTCTCGATGATATTGATGGAAAAGTATTTATGAGCAAATACAAACTAATCAAGGGACATTGCCCCATATTCATTGAGGGAAAGTATCAGTGGATGGAAGTTTAAGTTATTGATTTTGATCAAAAGACACAATCAGTTATAGTACATCGACTTGTACCTGATGATATTAAAAAAATCAGCCGATTGAGCATTAAATTTTAAACATCGCCTTAAGAAACAAAGATATATTGGAGGCGCATTAATTAGGCAAAAAGGCTGAGAAAAAGTATTATATAGGAGGAAAAGTATATTCGTTATGTCCAGGCAAGGAAAGAGCAATTCAAAATTTAGGAAATTTTGGAGAGGCTGCCTCATCTGAACTTTAAAAATACTATATAAAATTAGTGGTTGACTGTGTACTCACGCCAATGCATCATTTATAAGGAGATGATATTAAAACCTTAGAAATTTGAAGAGATGGGCATAAAAATCAGAAAATTTACGTCGTTCAATCAGCCTCCTATTGTAGGGCGTTTTAAACTATTTTTTACCAATCAGCAGGCAATAAAAGTAAAGCACTACAGTCGAATTGATAAATTTGCACACACTTTAAGAAAATTATATGAAAGACTCACTATTTAATCCTGTCGAGCTATTTGCACAATTTTACCCACTATGTATCTAAAGGAATTACTAAATTTATAGATAAAAACAATAAAATAAGCAGCCTCAAAAGTGAGAATTAATATTCGATAGCTCCTTATTTCGGATATTTTGGGCGAACTGGCTTTTAGCTTCAAAAATAAAACATAGTAAATTCATTACATAAAACTACACAATTTTATTTACAAAGATTTAATAATAGAGAACTTCTACCACTGCAACTTTATATATTGGCTATAATTTTTATCCAGTTTTTCTTCTTTGAGTCTCATGACTCCCCGACCCATAATAAAGTTGATTATTTCAGTAAATTAATAATTAAAAAGGATAGATCTTAATCCTTGTCCTTAAGAGGTTGTAGACTCACTTCTGTAACCTCTAATCCTTTTATAAAAGAGCGTAAAATCTATACCTGATATTTTGAGTGAAGTTATTGGAGGGTAAAGTTTCATTAAAATCGATAAAAGTATTCTCTAGAAGAGCAAATAATAAATATAAAGAATAGTTGAATATTCTTATATATTCGTTTGCGAATATTGCAATAATCTTACCAGTAAAATGATTTACCTTGAGAGAAGTAAACTAATTAAGCTACCCTACACAAAAGATGGCCTTTAAAAATATGGCCTAATGTTTTAAGTGATGAAGCAAGATTGGTATCAAGTCACTCATTCAATCATTAAACAACCTCCATTATTCATGGCTGATGCCACTCCACTACAATCCACTCTGTGCGATTCTATCGACAAACAAAAGACTCGGTTAGGCAAATTGATTTAAAAACAAATTGAATAATAAATGGTGATGAAAACTGATTAATTTCAATAACGAAGCCAATACCTGAAACAGATTCCACAGAATTATCTTTAGGTGATAAATTTAAGAAAATATCTTAGTTGTGATTGCCAAGATTTTATGGATAAATTAATCGCTCATTACTAATTGACTCAACTATTTTTCAATCTTTTGGAGGAATATTCTTATCAGTATTCTCGGGTCACTTTCGAAAAAACCACTCAAGTCGTATTTATGCACCATGATTTTATGAAGATTATTCAGGCCAAATTTAAAGAGCTCAATGAAAGATAGCGAGTCATGATTGAGGAAATAAATTAATAGCGAGAAAAAATAATGAAGGAACTCGAGTAAATGAACCCTCAGTTCGACATAATAAAAAACTATGCTCAGTTAGCTAACTATTCAGAATCATATGTCTTTACAAGCAGAAACTATTTTTCCTTGCAAAAACTAAATAAAGATTTAGAAGACATCAACTATCGCGAGAAACTTCTTGGACAATAAATTTCGATTTTTCCATTGCTTGGCAAATTGGAGAGGGAAATGCATCCATATTTTGATTTGTGGAACATCACCTATCAATTAATGGGATATATCAATACCATGAAAACTGATCCCATTTGCACTATCAAGTATGATGAACTCAATTATAAACTCGCCTAATACTATAAGGAACTCAATCGATTAGTAAATTATTTTGTAAGTTGTAAAAATGTGCTTGCTTTAAATATATGTGAGTCTCTCATCTAGAGTGTTAATACTGCTCAATCTAAAATGTGGATTGTAAAGAGTTTTACATTGGAGGGTATTAACAAAAAATAAGCGATTAGAAAAAATATTCTTGACACAATATTCAAAGGAAAATAAGTAAAATTTCAAGAGCTAACTCTCGAGCAACTTTTGGAGGAGAATATTCAAGAACATGAATCGTTTGTTGTGAAAAACGCATAAAAAGCCGATCGCATTTGGATGTTGTAACAACAGATTGCTGGCATTGTGAAGGAGGTGAATAAGCTATAATTTGAATTTGAATACTTGTATAATACACCTTTGGTTAATGAAAAGCTTCTTTTAAGTTTAATATGTTCTGTTCATGAGCAAATTGAAGCCATGGACCAAATCAAAGATTTGGAATAAGCTTAATATATTCAAAAAAAGATTAATTCAATTTATGCAAAGCTGGTTGTCATCTAATAAACTTTGAAGCAGATTAATAACTTTTAACTCTATTTTTTTCCTATATTACGGCTTACCAAACTCGAGGAAATTTCAAGATAAATGTCCAAGGAAATATCAACTCTTGTAGAAGTGGAAAGAATATGGAAAACAATGTGCAATCATTTCATCAAATAGAATCAGCTGTGGGAATGTATTGAGACAGATAGCTATAAAAATAGGCTATAAAATTTATTCAAACTCATGAATCAAGTCAATAAAAAAATGGATCAGGTGTTAAATTTCAAGCGGCAATAATTTCCAAGACTCTTTTTTATTAACCAAACAGATTTCAAAGCCATACTTCTAAACTAAAATGAATTGATTTTATCTCGAAACATGTCTGTATTATTCAGCGGTATTAAAAATATCATAATTGAAGGGGATAAGATAAAAGGAATAATTGGGACAAAAGAATAGAAAATCTTTTTCAAAAAATCCTTTGTAAAAACAACGGTTTGGTAGAACTTGAAATCCATTATTTAGGAGATGGATAAAATTGTGACTTGGGAAATTAATTTTACATTAAATAAAAATCAAAAGCATAACTTCAGCAAGGCCATTAAAATGCTATGCGATTGGACATTTTCAATTTAAGAAGCTATTGGCAGCACATCTTTGGACTTGCTTTTAGATAAAATAAACAACTGTATCTATACACTTGGCTGCAGTTGTTGCTTTGAAAATTATTATATCTGCACCTTTTTACTAATCTAGAGAGATAAAATATATAATATAAAATTATTGAATGTTTATGAACTTTCTAATTTTTAATGGAGAAAGCAAATTAGATATTATAAAACTGAAGAAGGAGCAGTTTAGATCAAATCTCTCAATCTTCATCTTCCATTTCAACGTTAATTTACTGGTCATTAGGTTCGACCCATAGTGTTGCTGTCAGACAAATCTGCCTTGCAAATTATTATGTGTGCCTGGACAATGAATAATGGACTTCTACTGCAAGGAATTAACTGTGAAACAATTCAGCAGCTCAGTGGATTAACCCTTAGACATTTTGTTAATATCAATATTGGATCATAATCGAATTAATAGGAAATTACTTCATACCTTAAGGGATATCTCCTCTCAAACTGTTGGATCTGTTTTTAGTTAACAAGTTCATTAATTAAAGGCATTTTTAATATTATTGCCCAAACAGCTTTCCAAGTTCATTTTATCGTATAATCTGGCAAGACTTTGTTTTATCTAGGTGCAGAAGATTATAATTTAAGTAAATCCTTTAAATTTAATTTGGCTATCAGCAATAGGAGACAAATAGAAGGAAGGTTAATTGGATAATTTTCAATTTCTACCAATTTTGAAAAAAGTTATAAATTTGGGGTTGTCTTTCGATCAGTAAGTTGGCTTCCGCCTTCATAAAGCTGCATAATAAGACTAAAACTTGAAGCATTAGGAATGACTCCAGAGTTCATAAAAACTCTTCTTGAATGTTATGAATTATATCTTAGGAAAATAGATGTTTGGTGGTACAATAAGGATTTTTTATTGGCAATTGATACATTTTGCAATTAATATTTGCAAATTTAAAATAAAGGAATCTTAGATATAGTTTAATTATTTGCTGGTATATGGGTCCCTCAATTTAAACTTGAAAGTCTATAAAAAATAGATTAAATCTTTAAAAATTATAGAAAAAAGGAAGAGAATTAGTCGAAAATTCTACTTCAAATGATTAATGACATTGATACTAATTTCAATAAAGAAAAACGAAGAATTTTAGTGGTGGGCTCTCATCTTTCTGGCAAAATGAGCTTTATTTTAAATATTTTTAAGGAAGCTAATAAACAAATAGCATATAATTTATAATATCAGTTAGGATCTTTTGAAGATTGGCAGTTGATAGATATTCAATTCTACAATAATCTAATTCCCATTGAGCAGAAATTAATCCTTAAAGCACGGTAAACATCCCATTTAAACCCTCAAGATGTAAATAGCTTTATTGTTTACTATCACACTGATCCTGTAAAGTGGAAAGATGTTGTAGTTTATGAATTGAAGGTAACTCAAATCAATGATATTTTTAAAAAATAAGTTATCCGGCAGCTAGGCGTACTTTTTAATTTATAAAAATTGACATAAACTTCAAACAGCATTAAAATTGCGTTGACTTTATCATTTCTCAAGCTGTTAATAATTCTTGTAAAACGAGTTAAAATATAAACTTTAACGTCCGCTCAAATGACTTAGATTGTTTTCTTTCTAATATTTTGGCAAACGATTGCTTTTTTTCCAGGTCTTTATCTAAAGCCCAGTACTTTTGGTTCTACACTTCTAAGGTAAGCTGTTAATTATTATTTTGATATATAAAAAATGGCATGGCTATAATGGGTAACAATGCAGGGAATGAATTTTAACGAGAATGCTTCACAATTGACTGAATTGCATATTCCCATCAAAGAAACGGTATCAGTTACTTATTTTATAAAACTTACTGTTAATCTAAAAATATGGATTAACAGTGAAAGTTCAGGTATTGGGACTCATAAAAATATCAATAGGATAATAAATAAAGGAATTTTGCAAATGAAAAAGGTACATAGAAATGATAGTGCGACAAAGCTGTCAGAATTAATCAATTTTAATGCAGGAATATACAAAAAAGATGGTAAATACTATCCAAAATTAGACCAAATTCTAACTGTCTGTATATAGGACGTAAATCTTCCTCAAAACATATTTTTTGATAATTATGTTAGCATTTTGTGCAATCATGAATATGAAATGTTACTGAAGAGAAAAATAGCTAATATTAATTTCATATTTACGGCTAGTCCCAGCGAAGAAATGTTCACCAATATTGATTTATTAATTGCAAAATCGGTAATTAGAATCGGGGCTTTGAATCCCTCTTAATAATCTCGGTTAACTTTATTTACATATTACTTAGATTGGTTTTTCAGTAACACTTAAAATCCTTTTTCAAAGGAAGTTCGAAGTACTGCATAAATTTTGGTTGAACTTTCTATCTATCTGACGAATAAAATCAACAAGACATCAAGAGCAAAGTGTACCTTAGCCCACATTGTCAAAGTTTTTGAAGGGATATCGAACTGTTCTCCTCGCACAATAAAATCTTCATTGGGCATTCTGTAACTTTGGTATTTTGAATGGAATAGCGTTTTTCATAATAATAAATTCAATAAACACGGTATCTCTAACTACGATGAAGATATTGAATTGTTTATGAAGGAAATTGGATATAAATTTGATGGTCTGCTGCAGTAAGATATGGCAATTGTTATGAAAGAGAAAAATATCGTTTTCATAAAACATTCTCCTCTGAATATATAATATTCGTAAACTTATCGAAAAGTTGATCTTCCTGTAATTCAATAGTATTTATAAAATTTGTTGAATGAAGCAGATTTGGGCCATTATTCTTTCCTACCATTTATTATCTATCCTCAATTTCTCAATATGGTTTGCAAAATTATGAGAGTATTCAACATTCCGAGAAGACATCTCTTACTATATGGAGAAAAAGCAACTGGCAAACAGACTCTTTTGAGAATCGGATCGATGGTATGCTGGGGATACGATGCTTCGGTTATTGCCAATGATACGAATTGGAAGCCAGAAGTTATCAACTATTTAAAATTGGTTAAGAATCAAAAATAATTATGTTTAATTTTTAAAGAAGTGGGAGAAAATAATGAATTAATTTAACTAATTTAGTAACTCATGTATTTAGGCCACCCCCAAGCCTTTCTTTTCGATTAAAGCTTAAAATATTTATCTTCGATTGGTTTAGGCTCATCTGATTCCAAGCAATATGATTAATTTAAAAACAATATTAAAAAATGTTTGCACTGCTGCGTTACTGCTAATTAAAAGGATTTAAATATGTTGAAGGTCAAATATCCAGCAATTATTAGAAGAGTAGAAATGATTGATGTTATGGAAAAATATATGACGGGTTAACTAATTTAGATTGCAAAAGTAAGCGTTGAAGCCTTCTATCAAAAATATAGTGATTTTGCTTAATTAAGTAGTATTCTTAGCTAATTTGACATTCACCTATCAAAGGGACAATTCATAAGACTCATGCAATTAATTGTTCATTATCATGGCAAATCCATCTAATAGATTATGCTAGAAGAAAAAATGATCGACGGAGCTGTTATTAAAATAAGATAAACTGAGATGTAGAAAGGGTAATTATAAATAAAATTAATCAACTTAAAAACTGTATTACATAAAGTGGGAGACAAAGTATAGCAACTAAAATGCTCATACCACGCGCTGCTATAGGAAAATACATTTAAAGAAAAATAGTATAAAGATCATTACGAATAATGCTAAATTTACAGATAAAAAACCAATTAGATAAGAGTATAAGTTGAAAATTAATTAAATAAAGTGTTCCCAATGCTCAATGCCGCTGAATAGGCCATGGCTAAAGTTACCAGAGATGATATTAATCAACTGAGATCCTTCCCTAATCCTCCTTTGCCGGCGGCTAAAGTTGTTGAATCCTTAATATTCCTATTTAACGAAAACCAACTAGTTAAGGAAAAAGTTGTATAAGGGGGTTAGAAAGTGCGGGATTTTTGGGAGTATGCAAAGAAATTTATCTTAACTGATAGACTATTAAAAAGAGTTTCATAATTTAAACCTGATGTCATCAAAAATATCGATTCCTCCATTATTATAGCACTCAAAAATATTATACAAAAACCAGAATTTCTTTAAGAAAGAGTTTTCAAGGCCTCTGTCGCAGCAGGGAATCTTTCTTTATGGATTAGAGCCATTTTGGCCGTGTATGACGTTATGAATTTAATGGAACCTAAGAAGAAAATACTTAGTTAAGCTGAATAAAATCTCCAAACAAGATAAGTGTATCTTAAAAATGAGCTGGAGTCATTCAATTAATTTTCGAAAAAATTACACTAAAATAAAAGCAAATTGGATTTAAAGATATAGGAAATGCAATCTATGCTGAACTAAATTAAAAAATTAGAGCAGCTTATTCACTAAGGTAATCAGCTACTAGAACTTTTACACATAAAATAGCAAGATTGGAATTTCATGAAAGATAGATAATTGCAATAACGAAAAGTTAAATGCAGAATTGATGCCATCTTGACTGTTGTGCATTTGTTTATTTTAGCAGGTCTGTAAACCAAGAAGAAACAGGCTATTTTACCAAAGATCTATTAGCTATTCGACGCAAAGCATTAAAAATATTCAAATATCATAACGAGTCTTTCATTAGACCAATACTCCTAAAAGATATATCAAACTTGGATTTAATCTAAGGGAAGCAGTTCATTATTTCCATTCACTGAAGATTTCCTGAGAGGAATAATACGATTTCACGAGGGAGTTAATTTAAATTAATAAATCATTACTATTGTGGATAAAACTAATTTATTTGTGTCATATATCTGCGATATAAGAGTATCAGGAGAGTCAGTTGAGGTTAAAACAATAGACTGCTTATCAATGAAGAGCACTGATGACATTTTTGAAGCATTCAAATAAAAATAAAATGAAGATTCATAATTGTAAGAAATCAATAAATCTAATTTTATTCATAAAAATGTAGTGCTTATCTACAACTTAGAACATCGGCCCTAATTGCTTGTAGACATTGACAAATTAATTAAATTAATGGTAAAGTATCAAATTGTGTTAGTTGTAAATGAAGAGACACAATAGTGGCTATTAACATGTGCCTAGCATAATATTTCAATTAACGCTCGAATATAAGTTTCATCATCGATGTATATATGTTTGATCCGGCAATTATTTTAACTTCCGATTCAATAGGTTTAAAGTCTTAGAAAATCTATTTTATAAAAGAAAATACGACTGGATCTGCTGAACATTATTCAGAAGGAAGAAAAAATAATTTAAAATTAATCAATCATAAAATAATGGAGGTCAATTTATTTCCAATAGCAGTAAATGAGGCATCAAACTGTCCATGCTAAAGCCATCAACAAATTATAGAAATAAACTTTTTAGGAAATTGTCAATATTATCAATAACAATGTAGCCTTTTAAAGTTTGGTTACGTATATAAAGGAGTATATTTTGTTGCAATAGTCATAATGCGAAGGATCAGCTACAATTTGGAATTTACCGAAATTTTTAACAACAAAATTAGAAAGTAGCCCTGCCTCTGTGGTTAAAATAGTTCAAGCATAGAATCCTCATGTTAATCCCCTTGCTTATTTATTTTTACAATTTGCCAAAATATAATAACTATAACAGCCCAAAATCACTAACAAATTTAAACCAGCTTCGAAATAAACATAAAGTAATCAAATTTTGAACTTACGTTGCTAAATAGTGAATCCAGCTTCAGTTCTCAACAGTTTAAACAGAAATGAGAATGTTTATTTATGTTTAGTCGACAAGTATACTTTGCGTAAGGGTTTGCAATAATGCCAAACCATTGAAAGGATGAAAATATAAGCATGCTAAGTCGATCCTAAATAGAAAATAATTTAAAGTGATAGCAGTAATATATATTTATTACCCGAAGGAGGAATACTTCCTTTCAAGGAATTAAGTTTGCTAAAAGATTAGGTTGTCAAAGAAGCTATTACTCACAAATCATTTGAACCTAGTCGATAGCAATTTATTGAAGCTTACCAGATGGAGAAATTTTATCGTAAGTCGTCTCTTCTTTCCAGCACAGAGAAATAATATTTTTAGAGAAAGCTGCATCATAAGAAAAATTTGAAAATCATCTCTCCACGATAGTTGTATTTACATATTGAACGATTAAAAAACAAGCAACATTAAAACTTGGTTATAATTGGAATAAATAAAGCTGATCATACTGATTCGGACTGCATCGAATTTTGTGGGCAGCCTTATCTTCTAGTGCTGAATTAAAAAGGTAAATAACTACACTTTTGGTAAATTGAAGATTAGCTCTATAGGCTGTACTATCAATCTCACTGAATTTAATTACTTGATGATTCATAAATCCAAAATGATTTGGTTTAAATATATATATAAATATTTGAGAACTTTGCAACATTTGCTGATTTTATGATGTAAGAGCTTATAAAAAGAATTGTTTACCATAAATCATTTTTGTTCAACCAAATTTATTTGCAGAGCATAGCTGATGGCCTTCAATAAAAAGTCCAAAATTAAGGAGGCAGAATAAACTCCTTTGGCAAAACTTCAAAAGATGTGGTGCTTTTCATGGGGTAGAAAATTATGATTAACTTAGATTCAAAAAAATTTGAGTCTATTCTTCCTGTTTTAAGAGATATGAAAGCGTCAAAAGCCTCCTAAATTTATTTCAGTATAATTAGCTTAATGCAGACTCTCTTATGGAAGTGAATCCTGTCAAAGCTATTGCCCATATTCAATTTATAGAATTACAAACTCTTGATTTGGGTATAATTAAAATTATTTAGCCTACAATAAGATTTCCTCATTCGAGGATCTGAGTTTTCTTGATGCGCCAGTTTTGATTCAACTACGACTACAATCGAATTACCACACTAATTTACGGTATCTTCGAAAGTGCCAATTTCGCAAACTAAGAATGATTAGACTGTGTACAATATGAGTAATATAGAAGATAACCCTTTAAACACTTTATAATTTAGCGAATGCGACTTGCCCTCTCTGCAGGAATTATCGATTGGAGTGTAAATAGGATATACTTCTTTGATGAAGCTTAGTTCTGAAAGAATGTGCTATATTAGAATTGAGAATTCATCAATTTCCAATCAATTAAAATAAATGATGCGAGCAAAGGCGAAAGAGTTGTAGATATTTGTATCAAAAGATTAAAATTCTTCTTTTTCGTCAGCACAATCCTAGCCAACTGGTATTGAGCCTTTAGCCTTTCCAAATTTATGATCAGCGGATATTTTATTAATCATCTGCAAATTTGAATAATTAATTACTGGATTGATTGTTAATTATATTATCCGTATTGAGTCAGATGCAGTCAATCTACAACGCAAATCCAGAAAAGGTAGTGGTTGTCATGGTGGGTCGTAACTGTAAGCTAATTTAGTGCCTGCGCGCGGCAAATCATACATCAGTAAAAAGATTTATCGTTTCCTGAACTGGCTAGGATTCAACACTCAAGTATTCAACGTTGGTAACTATCGTCGTAAATACATGATAGGTATTTATCTGTCTTATCAGACCATCAAATTGAGCTCACCAGTTAATTTTTCGATTACGAACACAAATAATTTTATGAACTGCGCTAGCAGATCGCTCAAGATTGTCTATCAGATTTGATCAACTACATGAATACAGAGGAGAATAAAGTTGCAATTTTCGATGGCACAAATAGCAACAAAAAGAGAAGGAGACATATCACCGACCAGTTGAAGTCAAGGCTAAATTGTAAGTATCAGATCATTTGGATTGAATCAGTCTGCACCAATGAGAGTGTGATAAACGAAAATATCCAAAAAGTTAAATTAAACGGACAGGATTATAGGCAAACCTCAATGGAGGAGGCTTTGGCTGATTTTAGAAAAAGAATCCATTTCTATTAAAAAGTTTATGAAACCCTAACAGCAGAGGAGGGGTATTCATACGTAAAGACTATAAATGTTGGAGAGGGAATTGAGATTAATAAGATTAACGGTTACTTGGTTTAAAAAATAATGACCTATACCATTAACTTAACTATTTCTCCAAAAAGGAATATCTACCTCTCTCGCCACGGAGAAAGCGAATATAACACCCAGGACAGAGTTGGAGGCAACTCTAAACTTTCAGAAAAAGGAGAAATGTATTCCAAAGCTTTGCCTAAGGCTCTAGATGAGCTTATTAAGGATAATTAAGAGAGGGAATAATTAACCATTCTAACCAGTGCCCTGAAACGTACAATTCTCACTGCTAAATATATTAAGATAAACAGCAAAGCTCCCATCTAATTAAGAATTCTCGATGAGATTAACGCTGGAATATGTTAAAATTTGACCTACAAATAGATATATGAAAAACATCCTTACATTTTCCAGTAACGCTAGAGCTAAAAATTAAATTTTAGATACCCATCTGGATAGTCCTACATTGATGTGATAGGTCGGTTAGAGCCTTTAATTTATTGGATTGAGCGGCAAAAGCATTCTGTTCTTGTTATCGGCCATCAAGCCATTATTAGATGCATTTCAGCTTACTTTTTTAATGTAGATTTGAAGGCACTACCCCATATTCCCGTCCCCTTGCATATTCTTATCAAATTAACCCCGGAAGATTATACCTTTAGTGAAGAATACGTATCAATTTCACTTGCGACTGGAAAAATATTGGAGGTTACCAAAGCCCCTCGGAAAAAGTTCTCTGTGGATCTAGATGGTTCGTAAAGTCCAAAGAAAAAGAATAAGTTTAAAACAGTTCAATCATCTATCATAAAAACGATATCACTTTGACCTACTCAATATATATCTAAACATATTTCTATTTTTATAATGCATATAATTCTAGATAGTATAAACTGGGGGAAATAAATTTATGATTGTTCGAATAACAGTCCTTTACTTTGAGTGATACAATTATAGATAATTAATTTTATATTAAAATGGCTGAAACTAATAACTTTTTATTTACTCAAGTCATTGATCAAAGATCCAATCCCACTGAATCAACTCACTAAAAAGCCGCTCATCACTTCTCGACCCTTGAAAAACTAAAGGAGATTAAGTCAAAATCGAAACAGATACAATGCGAATATATGATTCAAATGAAAAACCACCACCGAGTTCAGAAATCTTTATAAACAATCAATCGGCAATCGCTCATTAAAAGAATTGAATTTTTAAAGATATACGGCAACAAGAAAGCGAAATATCAGGGAAAGGCCATTTTATAGAAGAGTAGAAAGGAGCAGGAGGTGGTGCAGCGCCAATCATTAGATGCAGTTAAAAGACTGAAGCTGTAATATGAGCTTCAACATATTCTTCAACAAAATTAAGAGGAAGAACATATTTATCGTCTCCAGGAGGCTAATAGGAAAGATAAAACAGTACTAATCTTTTTATTGAGATTACTGAAAGACAGCTAGAGCTAGCATATCAAAGAGATCAATAAAGCAAGCGGCATGATGAAATTAAACGTCATAGTAATGATTTTATGATAAGAAAGAAAACCATTCAAACTTCACTGACCATGAGGAATAAACACAACTATGCTGCTAAAGTAAAACAATAACTGGCAATAATCGATCAGTATGAGGTATTAGTTAACTAATCTAGAATGTGATTGCAAACATGGAGCAATTGGCTACTCTTCAAGATGTGTATTTGACAAATAATGACGAATTCTAAAATTCAGTGTCCTTCCGTACTATATAGCCGCATTCCAAATCCTTTAATACAACTGCCCAAACATCGCGGCGGCAATTGTGATATTTAATAAATTTATTGATGGACGTAAACTTCAAATAATTAAAAGCAGATCATTTAGGTTTTTAGGGCATCTCACGAGAATTATGAATAAGGGGAAGGTTTCGCTCAATATAAGAGAGATAGTCCAATGTCTAAGTCATCTGCTGTTGACTATAAGTATTGGTCTCTTGCAGTAGATACTTCAGTCCTAGCTGATTGTTGATGTCTTCTAGTGTGCGAATGTTTGAAAGCATCTTAGTAAAGCTTATATATCCATTGTTTTCCATGGTGAGTTCCTCTTCAAAACTGAAATTTTTTGTAACATTTCCTTCCCAGCCTTAATCGCCTTCCATCTACTCTGCGATGCGCCGTCCACGCAATTTTTTCTTTTAGTTTAAATTTTAATAGCGTAGGGATGATAAGAATTCTCTGTAGTTTTGTTTGAGGTCCTTGAAAGTGAAACCAATCGCATCAAGCAGCCTTTTATTTTAGTTAAACTCCATGTGCTTCAAATTAATTATATATCTTTCTTAATGAGTCAAAAAAGAGTATGGCTTGACTGTGATCCTGGGCATGATGATATGCTCGCTATTATCATGGCTGCCTATTCTGAATAAATCAATCTCATTGGAATTTCCACTTCTGCTGGCAATTCTTATATCTAAAACACCACTCAGAATGCCCTCAATATTCTGTACGAAATCGGAAGGTAATAAATTCAGGTGATTAAGGGCTCCTCATGCCCACTTTCAAGACAATTGAAAATTTCTCCTTCTATCCATGGTCCTTCAGGATTATAGGGAGCAGAGCTACTAAAATCACCACATGAAGCAATCGAAGAGAAGCCTTTCTTGACAATATACAATAGAATCATGGCCCAACCATAAAAAATAGAGTTTGTGGCAACTGGATCATTGACTAATATTGCTATCCTTTTAAAGGCATTTCCAGATATTAAAAATAAAATTAGAGAAATTACAATTATGGGAGGAGCTATTGGATTAGGAAATTGGAGTCCGGCAGCAGAGTTCAACATTTTAGTCGACCCTGAAGCCGCTGCTATAGTATTTAAATAAGATTTGCCAATTACGATGGTTCCTCTGTAGGTGACGCACACTGTTCAAGTTACATAGCCTATTTTCGAATAGTTTTCTAAACTTCCTTCCTCTTTTGGGCAGAAAATGTCTCCTCTCTTCCGATATTTCCAAAAGATGTATAAAAAAGATCAAGACTTTTAATTTCCCGTCGCCCATGATCCATGCACAATATACTATCTGCTTCATCCTGAAGACTTTAAGACGAAAAAAGCTTTTGTCTAAATTTAAAACGAAGGAAATTCACGTGGACGTACTAACTGTCGTTTTATGCATTTTTAAAAGTATGACGTGAATGCAACAGTTTGCGTAGAGTTGAATGTTGGCAATTTTTGGAAAACTATGCTCTAATGTTTAAGAAAAATCAAGTGATTGATAAATTCCCAATCAATTATAAATATCTATAGATTTAAGTGTTGAAGTTTATACGAAATTAACTTATACGAATGCTCATTGATAAAATCAAATTAATTGAAATTGGCGATTATTAACTAATTTTAGCACATAATAGCGGTAAATGCGGGAGAGAAGTAACTATCAAAATACTTAGAATTCGTATCATACGATAGCAGATCCAAATTTGGCAAACAAAAAACGTCCTTTGAGGTGAGTTTCCTCTTAATTTCGGAAACACATGTCGGTGTGAGTCTTCCCTATCATCTGATGTCAGCCTCTCTCAAAGATATACTCAAAGTATAAATATTTTTATTTATAAATGTCACTTTATATGGAATGGCGAAATGAAGCTTTGGTGTACTAAGATTGAGTAACTTAAATTTTGTTTCAATGAAATTGAAAAATATTTCGAGTAGCAAGCCAACTCTCAGAAATAGAGAGTTCACATCAATCGAATTCCAGATTTCGTGTTTAAAGCCAATCATGAGATGAACCTGGAATTGTAAGTAAAGAATAGTTCCTATTCGGTGGTAAAGACCATAAAATATAATTCATTGTAAACTTAAATTGATGCGAGAGTGCTTCCTTTCTATGAGAGATTATACGACTTTCAAAAAGAGTCATTGGATTTTAGCATTAAGAAACATGGTCGCTTATTATTAGCAGACGAGATGGGTGTCGGTAAAACCATTCAATCTCTAGCCATGCTCAGTATCTATCGCCACGACTGGCCATTTCTGGTCATCTGTCCTTCCTCATTGCGACTCAATTGGCAGCAATAAATATTGAATTGGCTTGCTGACTATATCAAGAAACCCGAAATTCAGGTTTACTCAAAGGGAGGCACTCCCATTAAGTAAAACATTAAGGCTTTGATAATTTCGTATGATCTGGCTTGGAGAATCCGCGATATGCTTGATTCATTCAAGGCTGTCATTGCAGATGAGGCACATTATCTTAAAAATACTGGAAACAAACGGTCTGATATACTGACACCCTTTCTGAGTTCGAGAAAAAGAGTGATTCTGCTTACTGGTACCCCTGCTCTGGCAAAACCTCGATAAATATACAATCTGCTTTCAATTATTCGTCCAGATGTGTTTACTAATTTCAGGTAGTTTGGATACAGATACTGTGAGCCTGCTGTAAATCCCTGGAGCAGAGTTTTAGAGTTTAACGGATGTCAAAATACAAAATAGTTGCACTATCTTCTAAAAGATAAGATAATGATTCGTCGATTGAAAAAATAGGTCTTGACACAATTACCAGATAAACAGCGTCAGAAGGTAATGATTTAAACAGATAAGGCAGTTATTAAAGAGATAAAAGAACTGCTGAGTAATTCAGGAAGTGAAAATAATAATTTCTAAAATTTAGTTGTGGAAATGTTGAGCAATTTCAATTCTGATAATATCAATGTTAGTGCTGATGAGAGAAGCTCCATTTCAAAGGCCTATAATCTGACAGCAAAAGCCAAATTAGAGTCAACCAAGGAGTATATATTTTAGCTGCTTGAAAATAATGTAAAACTTATTGTTTTTGCACATCATAGGACCATGTTAGATGGACTTGAAGAAGCTATCAAGGAAAAGGGGTATAAATATATGCGTATTGATGGTACAGTTACTAGTGAGGCACGCCATGAAAGAGTTCAAAATTTTCAATCGGATGAAAAAATAGTCATAGCACTTTTAAGTATTACTGCAGCTGGAGTTGGATTAACCCTAACTGCATCAAGCACTATTATCTTTGCTGAACTGCATTGGACTCCGGGAATAATGATACAAGCTGAGGACAGAGCCCATCGTATCGGTCAAAGAAGTTCAGTGAACTGCCACTATTTGAT
>Ga0302186_10001302_pt1 | contig 21051 bp, 28 predicted proteins | sample II_Bog_E1_2_FD_198782 | JGI IMG/M metagenome (GOLD analysis project Ga0302186, IMG submission 198782) | Peat permafrost microbial communities from Stordalen Mire near Abisko, Sweden - II_Bog_E1_1 | ecosystem: Environmental > Terrestrial > Soil > Wetlands > Peat | place: Sweden: Abisko...
TCTATCTCTTCTTCATTTAAAGGTTGAACACAAGCTTCTGTATATTGTTGGATTATATCCAATTGTTGTTCAATTGTTTTTATATTTTCAATTTGAATATTTTCTAATAAATCCAAACCAGTCTGAAGATTAATAAATTCTGAATATGATTCATCTTCTAAGGCTAAAAGATTTTTTGTACTGTTTATTAGACTTGTAATTAACCATTCAAACATCTCTATTTCAAATTTAGTTAATAATGTCGAAGTTGGTTCTTCTAATTTTATTTCAACATCTGCCAATGGTTCTTCAACTACAATTTCAGTAGCAGAAGGTGTTTCTTCTATCTTGTTTTTAGATTTTTGGTTGAGCATAAAATCACTCCTTTACTTTATTTATAAATAAAGTATAAGTAATTACACGAGGATTGAAATGATTGATATAAAAAAAATAATTATTGAAGAACTTTCAGATAAACAAAAAACAAGAGTAGATTCTTGGTCAAAAAAAACAACTCATAAACCAACAATTTCTACTATATTAGGACAACCATCAAGATCATTTAATTATTTTAATAAAGAAAATGTTGAACATGGTCTTAAGTCTAAAGGATTTGAAAATTTAATACCTTTATATCACAAAGATGTTACACCAAATAAATCTGGTTATAATTTTTCAAATCATGTTTTTGGTAACGAAGATAGAGTAGTTTTACCTTTTGAAACACCGTCTAAAAAAACTTCTACACCAAAAGATATTAATAATTTTATTGAACAAACAGGTCATAAAATTAAAGATTATAAAGCTGGTTTAGCTACCGACAAATATGGTAGAGATGTTAAATTAGGAAGAATCTTTGAAAAACATAAAAATCATCCTGATGCTCCAAAATTACTTGAGAAATTTAATAAAGATCCAAATAGACAAAATAAAAGTGACGATTTACAAGTTGTAATTTCGAGACATCCATATGATGTTGCGGGAATGTCAACAAATCGTGGATGGACTTCTTGTATGGATATGGAAAAAAATAAAGCGGGTTATAAGAATGCTTTAAAAGCAGATGTTAATATGGGTACACATGTTGCTTATTTGACTAAAAAAGGTGATAACACAATTGAAAATCCTATTGCTCGTATTTCTTTAAAACCATATATAGCAAAGAATGATCCTTCAGATACTATAATTCGTTCAACCGAAACTACTTATGGAAGCGCTGGTTCTAAACAGACCAAATTTAATGAAATTGTTAATAATTGGACACATGAAAATTTTCCTGGAAAAAATATGTTTTATAAAAAACATCCTAAAGAAAGATATAATGAAGGGGCTGGAAATCTAATTAATATTAATAAACACACACCTGCCAAAAAAATTATGGATATAGATGAGAATCATTTTAAAAATGATCGATCATTATTTCATCAAATAAAAAACCATCCTCAATCTAAATCAATTTTCAAACATTATTTAGATAAATGTTTGAAAAATGATAATTCTCATTTTCTTTATAATTTAATTCCTCATATCTCCACATATGGTTTAAATAGTAAAGAAAGTATTGCTAAAACTTATAAGGATGGAAGAGGTTATGTATTGAGTCATCCCGATATTATCGAAAATAAAAATCTTGCTAATATTGTAGCTAATAGATATTTAACAAAAGATTTAAAAATGGAATCTTATGATAATTCTAGTAGTTATGAAGATAAAATAGTTAGAAGATTATTAAGACATTTTCCCGAACATCATACTGCATTTAAAAATTTGGGTAATACTGCTTTTAAATACTTAATTGCAACTAAGGATTATTAATTACTTGACTTAATGGAATAATTAAAGTATAATAGGAACTAATTCATGGAAACAACATATAACTTAGCTATTAATTCATCCTATCGATTAGTAATAGCATCTTTCCCAGATGTAGTATTCTTTGCACAAAAGAATCCAATACCATCTATACAAACAATATTTCCAACTTTACAAGGACCACAATTAGCTTATGCAATGCCCCCAAGTGCATTAGTTTATGGACCTTTTACAGTTGATTTTTTAATTGATGAAGATCTTACTAACTATAGAGCATTAGTTGATTGGAGTCAATCATCTTTAACAGCAACACCAAATAATGTTTATTCTGATATTTCTTTAGTTATTATGGATAATGCTCGTAATAATGTAGTTCAAACAGCAAATTTTGTCAACGCATTTCCCATGAATATTTCAGAACTTATATATGAAGTTGATGTTAACGAAGCCGTTTATTTAAAAGCATCGGTTAATTTTAGATACGATTCCTATAAATTTATTTAAGGAGATTTTTATATTATGCAAACTATGGAAATTTTAACTCATTGGTCTGAAGATAGTAAAGTACACGAATCTATTAATGATCTTGGTGATGATATTAGAAGAGTCGGTAGTCTTCATGCAAAATATATTCAAATTTTCTTTGAAGAAAAGGCACGTCTTATAAAGCTCAAAGCAAATCAAGCAAAATTAAAAAAACTTCGTTGGGAATATTGGGATGGTAAATTAACGCCCGAAGTTCAAAAGAAAATGAATTGGGAACCCCAAGCTTTAAAATTAATCAAAGCGGAAATTCCAATGTATATGGAAAGTGATGAAGTGTTAGAAGATATTAATATGAAAGTTGATCTACAAATAGAAAAAGTAGCAGTTATAGATTCTATAATTAAGACTATAGCACAAAGAGGATATCAACTCAAGTCTGTACTTGATTGGGAAAAATATAAATCAGGAGGATTTTAATCACTGATATAATAATTAATAAACTAAATGAAACATATATGAAAATTATATGTTCACCATCAATATTGAGTGAATTATCCGATAAATTTTCATATCAATCTAATAATTCACGTTATGATAAAAGAGTTCAATATGGAATGTGGGATGGAAAAATACGTTTAGTTAATAAAAAAACAAGAACATTATACTTAGGATTACAAAATGATATAATAGAATTTTGTAAAACAAATAATTACTCACTTCAAAATAATATTCCTAAAGTAAAAAAATTAATTACTTATAATGAATTTGAAGCATTTATAAAAACAATAAATCTTCCTTCTGATAGAGTTCCTTATGATTATCAAATAGAAACATGTGTCAATTTAATAAATGAAAACGGAAGAGGTTTTTTTATAAGTCCAACCGCTTGTCACAAAAAAGATGATTTAGTTTTTATGGCAAATTTTACTTATAAAAAAATACAAGAAATACAAATAGGAGATGAAATATTTGGACCCGATGGTAAAATAAAAAAAATATTAAATATTTATAAAGGTCATGATAATTTATATGAAATAAATCCTAAAACAAAAAGAGAAAAAATTACTGTTACAGGAGAACATATATTATATCTTGATAAAGCAGGAGAAAAAACAAATAATTATAGAGGTCCCGATAAAATATTAGAAATAAGTGTAAATGATTATATACAAAAAACAAATAATTTTAAACATTTAACATATCTTAAATATAATGATACAATTTTAGATACAAAAAATTATAATATAATACCAACAAAATTAAATCCATATTTTATTGGTGTATATTTAGGAGATGGACATTCACATAATTGTGCTATAACATCTATAGATAAAGAAATTATAGATTCTTGTGCTTATGAAGCAAATATTTTTAATTGTGAGTTTAAAAAACAAAATAATTCAAAATACGGTTATAGTTTTGTTAAAAAAACAGGGAAAAATAATCCTATTTTAGATGAGTTTAGGAAAATAGGATTATTTTTCGGTAATAATAAAAAGAGATTAAAATGCAAAAATAGATTTATACCACATATTCTGTTTAATACTTCTCCTGAATATAGAAAAGAATTATTGGCTGGTTTAATTGATACTGATGGTCATTTACATAAAAAAACATTTTTTGAATATTCTTCAAAATCATTAAATTTATGTATGAATGTAAGAGATTTGGCAATATCATTAGGATTAATATCACATATTAGAAAACATTTTAATAAAAAATATAATAAAATGTATTATAGAACTATTATAATGGGAAATATTGATATTATTCCAACAAGATTAATAAGAAAAAAAGCTATTAGAAGACTATCCACTATGAATAATGGTATTTTTAATAGTAGAAATCAATATAGAAGTAGTTTTGATATTAATTATATTGGAAAAGGTGAATATTATGGAATTCAAGTAGAAGATTCATTATATTTAAGTCATAATGGATTAATTACACACAATAGTGGTAAAAGTCTAACATTATATCTATTAATAAGATGGTATAACGAAAAAACTTTACTTATTGTACCAACGACAAACCTTGTTATTCAAATGAGACAAGATTTTATAGATTATGGTTACAAAGGTTCTATAAGTATTATTAAAAGTGGCGAATCAAAAGAAAATCTTGGTGACATTACAGTTTCTACTTTTCAATCTTTACCTAATGTAAATGAATCGTTTTTTAATCAATTTAAAGTAATATTAAATGATGAAGTACACCATGCATCTGCAAAAACTATCAAAAATATATTTGAAAAGGCGGAAAAAACTCCTGTTAAAATTGGTTGTACGGGAACTTTAGATGAGGAAAAGAAAGCAACTGATGAAATGCTTATTAGAGGTTTATTTGGGAAAAAGTTTATTGCCACAACAACTCGTGAATTAATTGATAGAGGTACAGTATCTGATATTGATATTACTTGTATTAATCTTGAATATCCAGAAGATTTTAGAAAACAAATTAGAACAAGACATAATAAAGAAAAAATTACATATGCATCAGAAATAGATATACTTATTGGTAGTAAAGATGGTATAATACAAGGGTATCCAAATAGACAGAATTTTATAGCTAAACTTGCTTTAAAAATAACTGATAATAAAAATACATTAATTTTATGTAGATATATTAGACACGCTCAAGAATTAAACGATATTCTTAGTAATATTACTAATAAAAAAATATTTCTAATATATGGAACAGTAAAAGCTGAATATAGAGATGAAATAAGATCTATACTCGAAAAAGAAACCAATATTATTGTGATCGCCACCTATAAAACTTTGGGTGAAGGAGTAAGTATAAATAACTTACATAACATAATATTTTCATCACCAATTAAAGGAATGATTGGTGTTTTACAAGCAATTGGTAGAGCTTTAAGACTTCATAAAAGTAAAATTAAAGCAAGATTATATGATATTGGTGATAATTTTTCAATTGGTAAGTATATAAACTTTTCTTATCAACATTTTACCAAAAGAATAGAATATTATATTAAAGGAAAATTAGATTATAAAATTTTAAACATCAAACTTTAAGGATTTATATGCAGTATAGATTAATTAGATTAGCTACTGGAGCAGAAATTATTGGGGAATTATTAAAAGAAGATAAAGATACAGTAACAATTAAAAATCCAATCATGATTGTTACGGGTGATTATAATCCTCAATTACAAGCACACGAATATAATATTGCACCATATAGTATGTACACTAAAATCATACCTTTTGAAAGGAAATTTATAGTGTTCAATACCAAACATATAGTCGATCAATTTCTAACAATTTATATTGAATTTATTAAAAATCTTACTGTTAAAGTAATTAATGAAGAAGAAACTATAAATAAAGAATCACCTTCACTTAAAATAAACGAGGACATATTCAAAGAATTTTTAAGTCCCATTAGTGAGACAATTCACTAATCCATCCTTCGGATGAAGGCTAAAGCCTTATAGTTTATCTTTTAAAATAGACTATATCATTTCTTAACAAGACATTATACATCTCAAGAAAAATATTGTCAAGTCAAAAATATCTCAAACATTGAAAAATAAAAACAAGGATATATAAATGGCCAAAAAAAATTATATTAATAATAAAGATCTTCATGAAGATCTTTTATTATATAAACAAAAATGTAAATTGTTAGAATTAAATAATAAACCAAAACCTCAATTATCAAATTATTTTGGTCAATCTATTTTACTTATAGCAGAACGTTTAGGAAGAAAACCTTGTTTTAATCAATATTCGTATCTTGATGAGATGAAGAATGATGGTGTAACTGCTGCAATTAAATATGCATCATCATATGATCCTGAAAAATTTCAAAATCCGTTTGCATATTTTACTACAATCATCTATAATGCTTTCATCAATAGACTCAATTCAGAACAAGCTCAACAATATACAAAAGCTATTCTGTATAGAAATTCAGGAAGCCTTGGTGCCGAAGAAGACGAAGGATTTACTAATGATTCTTTGAATTCAACTATTACTGCATTTGAAAATCGTATGCGTAATAAAAAAGCCAAGGAACAAGAAAGAATTCAACGTAAGAAAGATGAACTTACACTTGCAGAAGAATTAATTGATATTGATGAAATGATTGAAGTATTGGATTGACATTTATAGTATAGTCTGTTATAATATGTTTTTAGTATAAGGATTTTTAATGATAACAATTAATGATGAAAAAATAATCCTTCTTGGTGATACACATTTTGGTGTAAGAAATGATGCATTAAATTTTCATAGACAATTTGAAAGATTTTATAATTTCTTATTTAAATATATGAAAGATAATGATTTTACGACTATAGTACAATTTGGAGATCTTTTTGATAGAAGAAAGTACATACAGTTTAATTCATTAAAAGAATCAAGACGTTATTTCTTCGATAAATTAAAAGAATACAATTTTAAACTTTATACTTTAATTGGTAATCATGATATTCCTTCTAAAAACACTTTAGAAGGAAATTCGCCATCACTTCTTCTCAATGAATATAATTATGAAGATTATATCTATGTAATTCAAGAACCAACTGAAATTAAACTTGGTCAAACTAATACTTTAGTTATTCCTTGGATATGTTCTAATAATATGGAAGCATGTTCAGCAGCAATTGAAAAAACAACTTCTCCAATATGTTTTGGACATTTTGAAATTATTGGCGCGGAAATGTATAAAGGGTCATTTTGTACACATGGAATTTCAAAAGATTTGTTTTGGAAATTTAAAGACGTTTATACAGGTCATTTTCATACTATAAACAAAATTGATAATATTCAATACTTAGGTTCACCATATCAATTAACGTGGGCCGATTATGGTGATGAAAGAGGGTTTTTTACATTTGATACAACAACCCAAGAAACTGAATTTGTAAAAAACCCTTATGAAAATTTCCATAAAATTACATATGATGATTCTAAAATTAATCTAGACAAAATTGAAAAAATAGATTATACTACTTATCAAGACTCATATGTTAAAGTCGTAAAAGTAAAATGTAAAGACTCATATGTACTCGAAAAGTTTGTTCAAAAATTAGAAGATGTCGGGGCCGATGTAACAACTGTTGATGATCATAAAAATAAAAATCTTCTGAAAGATTCTGATATAGTTCAAGCAGTTGATGATATTAATACAACTTTTAAGAAAATTTCAATTGAATATAAAGATAGTGTTGATCCAAGTAAACTTGAACAATATTTAATGGAATTATATGTGAAAGCAAATAATATATAAATGTTGAAATTTAAAGAAATAGAATATCGTAATCTATTATCTGTTGGTAATGTTCCTATTACAATTAAATTAGATAATAATGAAAGTCATTTGATTATTGGTCAATCGGGGGCTGGTAAGAGTTTATTTCTTGATGCCATTTCATATCTATTGTTTAATAAACCTTATCGTAATATTAACAAACCAAATCTTATAAATTCTATCAATAAAAAAGATTTATTAGTCGAAGGTATTGTGGAAACGAATGGTAAAGAGTTTAATATTCGAAGAGGAATGAAACCGAATATATTTGAAATATATTGTGATGGGATTTTAATTAATCCTCCAGCAGATACTTACGATTATCAAGAAATGCTTGAAAAAGATATCTTGAAGATGGATTATAAGACTTTTGTTCAGACAGTAATATTAGGTTCGGCTCAATATCAACCATTTTTAAATCTTCCTTTAGCTCGTAGAAGAGCTATTATTGAAGACCTTTTAGATCTTCAAGTTTTTTCTTCTATGAATGTTGCTCTCAAAGAAGAAATTTCTGAAACTAAAATGAGAATTTCCGATTTAAATCGTGATATAGATTCTGCAGAAGATAAAATAAAATTTATTCGTGATAATTTGTCTAAAATTCTAAGGAACACTTCGGAATTAATCGATTCAAAAAATGAACAAATTGAAGCATACAAAAATCAATATAACGAAACGTTTGAAGTATATAAACAATTAAAAATTGATATTGAAACCTATGAAGATAAATATAATTTTGTAATCAAAAATGTAAATGAAAAACGGGAAAAAGCTTTAAATCTTAAACATAAAGTAACTGAACGTAGTAATTCTATTACAAAGGACTTAAACTTCTTTGAACATACTTCAAATTGTCCAACATGTTCTCAAAATATTAATGATGAACACAAATATAATATTATAACACAAAAGAGCGAATCTCTAAAAGATTTAGACAGTGCCTTTGAGCAAATTCAAATCAAATTAAATCAATATAAAGAAAAATTGGAGAGTCAAGATTCGATAAAAAAAGAAATTGAATCCATGAAAGCTTCATTTCATACTTCAAAAACTACTTGTAATCATATTATCGAAGTCCTTAAAAGTATGAAAGCAGAAGTTAAAAAGCTCCAAGAACAACACGAAGAAACCGAATCTAATTCAGATCAAATTGTGGATATACAAAAGAAATTAGATTCGGCCATTGTTGAGCGGGAAGAACTTTTAGAAAAAACTAAAATACAAAAAATTTCATCGATAATTCTTAAAGATTCTGGTTTAAAAGCTCAAAAAATTAAAGAATATGTACCCATTATTAATCAATATATTAATAAATATTTGGGAGATTTGGATTTCTTTGTTCAGTTTGAGTTGAATGAAAATTTTGAAGAAACTATAAAATCAAATTTTCGAGATGGTTGGTCTTATGATGCTTTTTCCCAAGGTGAAAAATTTAGGATTGATTTGGCTATTATTCTTACACTTCGAGCAGTTGCTAAGATTAGAAATAGTTGTGTAAGTAATCTTCTTATAATGGATGAAATTTTCGACGCAGCTCTTGGTAGTTCTGATATTGATAATTGTGTTGGCTTAATCGAAAAGCTTATATTTGAAGGTTCAACAATTTTTATTATTAGTCACAGAAGTGACCTTATTGATAAATTTTCAAATACGATGCAACTTACTAAAAAGGGACATTTTACTACTTTAGAAGTAATTTAAGAGTTGACATTTATCTCATAATTTGGTATATTAACTTATCAACAACGGAGATACCAATGTCTTATTATCAAAATCAAGTCGATGTGACTCGTGATGAAATGAATGTTGCTTTGCGTATATTGATCACAAATCATGCTAATGTATCTGCTGATATTTTTATAGACAAACTAGAAGATTATATCGATGCCCGCCTGGATCAAGCTCTTGCAAATCATGTTCATGATTATGAACATAGACCCGAACTTTAGTAAAAAGGAACCTAATGCAATTAAACACAACGACTAGATTACCAGCACCTTTCTTAAATGAAATGCAAAATTTTGAAATTTCTCCTGTTAAAGGTGGAAATGTTTTAAAATTAATTGGTGAAAACGATCCAAGACTCCATGAAGTTTCGATTGATTATCCTTTTGATACAACAACTCCCGAAGAAACAGATCAACTTGTATTAGATTTATCGGCAACTATGCGAGCGGAACGTGGGATCGGTCTTAGTGCTGTCCAAGTTGGTATTATGTATAAAGTTATTGTTTTGGAAATTGGTGGAGAACTTCCTTTAGCAATTTTTAATCCAAAGGTAGTAGATTTTGGTCAAGAAGCGATTTATTCCGAAGGATGTCTTTCTTATAAATCCTTAATTTTAGATATTGAACGTCCTCAATATATTCGTATTAGATTTCAAACAAATTCTGGAGAAACTGTTACTAGAAAATTTGAAGGACTTTCCGCTCGTTGTGTAAGTCATGAATTGGACCACCTCAATGGTGTAACTTTCACACAACATGTTTCAAAACTAAAATTAGATTTGGCTGATAGAAAACGTAAAAAACATTTAAGGAAATAAATGAAAATTATTTTTAGTGGTGTTCAATCCACAGGTAAATCTTCAGTCATTAAAGAATTAAAAAAGCAAAAACTTTTTACCAATTTTGTCTTTTGTGATGAAGTTATTAGAAATCTTGCTAAACAAGGTATTCTCATTAATGATAATGCTGATGATAAATCACAAATTTTAATAATGGAAAAACATTTAGTCAACTTAATACTTTATGATAATGTTATTTGTGATAGAAATGTACTTGATGGATTTGTTTATACTAGACATTTGTTTATTAACAATAAAATTGATTGGGAAACATATATTTATTGTTATAAAATTTTTGAAAAAATGATTAAAAAATCCGATATAATTTTCTATATTAGACCAGAATTTGATTTGGTCGATGATGGTTATAGATCTACAAATTTAATATATAGAGATGAAATCTTGGAATTGTTTGAAGACACAATATATAGTCTTCATATACCAGTAATATCATTATCCGGTACAGTAGAAGAAAGAGTTAAAAAAGTAATATATACAGTAGAGGAATATATACATGACTGAAGAATATATTGATAAAAATGTTAAAGCAGTGGTTGATAAATTTCGTGATAGAATGAATTTTGGTTATCAAAAATATAATACAACTACAGAAAGAACAGATATTGATCTAATTGGATGGATTGTTCATTGTCAAGAGGAACTAATGGATAGTTTAATTTATCTAGAAAGAATTAAGGAGGAATTAAAAAATGAACAATAAACAAAAAATTATAAATTATTTGAATTCTTTAGAGTATATAGATAACTTAGAAATTACAAAAGAATATGAACGTTTTGGTGGTAGAAAAAAAGATTTTTCTTGTAATACAAAAGAATTAAACATAAGTGGTGAGATAACAGAATCATCAATTTGTTGTAATTTTGGGTTTGGTAATACTTTTGAGTTTGATGAAACTTCAAATTTTTATAAATTGATAGAAAATACTCCCCATAAAAAAGCGCTATCTTTACCTGAAAAACATTTACAAGATATTATTAATAAAATAGAAAATTTTTAATGATTGATAATTTAGACGATCTTTTTGTTTTTGATGACAAAGCACACAAAAAACAATTTACCCAAAGAAAAGATTTATTTAAAGATCATAATCTTCCTTATGTATTATTTCAAGGTGATTGTCTCCAAAAAATGGATCTTATACCCAATAAATCCGTAGATTTAATTCTATGCGATCTTCCTTATGGAACAACTTCGATTGCTTGGGATGCAGTCATTCCATTTAATTCAATGTGGAATCAATATAAAAGGCTGATTAAGAATAACGGAAGTATAGTTCTTTTTTGCTCTCAACCCTTCACTTCAGAATTAGTAATGTCAAATCCTGAATGGTTTAAATATGAGTGGATTTGGGAGAAATCTATAGCGACTGGTTTTTTTCATGCACATAATGCTCCAATGAAGAAACATGAAAATATTCTTGTATTTTCCCCAGCAAAAGCTACACATGAAGGTAAAAGTAATTCAAGAATGAATTATTATCCACAAGATGTTGTGGAGATGGAAGAACCAAAAGTTGTTGTGGATAATAAACGTAAAGGAGGTCATCATTATTCTACAATTGCAAAAGTTGATAAACCTTATATTCAAACAAAAACGGGATTTCCCACTTCTATATTAAAATATGATCGTGATCCAAATTCAATTCATCCAACGCAAAAACCAGTAGATTTATTAGAATATTTAATTAAAACATATACTAAAGAAAATCAAATTGTTCTTGATAATACTGCAGGATCATTTTCTTGTGGTGAAGCAGCCATAAACACAAACCGTAGATTTATTGGAATTGAGCGTGATCCTGAATATTTTAAATTGGGTTTAGAAAGAGTTATAAATGTATATGAGAAAAATAACAATAAGGATATAAAATGACATTTAAACAAAAATTAATAGATAAATTAAATTCAGTCGATGCTATTACCAATTTGGTTTTTACACCAAAAGATGAAAATGGTGATCAAGAATTTACCTGTTTTGTAAAGGATTGTAAAATTCAAGGTGTAATATATGGAGGTTTCGAAGCACATGGTAAATATTATTGTGATGAATTTTATGTACAAACGATTAAAGATACAGATATAAATCTTTATATGGGTATATATTCACATTTTTATTCTTTAATCATGAATATGCCTTCAAAAGAAGGTGTAACAAAACACGAACAAGATTGTAAAGATTGTTTGATAAATTTAGGTGAATAAATTAATAATTTAATACCCAGGCCGAATTTCCACAATCATAAATTTGATATAGTCCTTTTGATTTCATGATTGCGGTCTCACTTAATGTACTATCAAAATTTTGATTAAAATAATTCTCTAATTTATGACGTTGAAATTTAATTCTTGACATTAATTCATCGGTTTTATTATTAAGATAATAATAATTTGGTTTAGTATTGTAAAGAAATTTAAAACCAACTTTTTCGTAACCAATACCATTAAATAATCGTCTATCACAATATGTAAAAATTTCTTTACAATTAGATGCTTTTAATAATTTAGAAAGACCACCAACCACAGTAAAATTTATTTTGTTTGCAGCTCTAATTAATTCATATTCATATTTTTTATTATATCGTGATTTAGAAATACCAATTACATATACTATTTCATTATTATAAATTAAACCCAATTTAATATTTGAATGAGCATAACCTTGAATATGATTATCATTCATAAATTTTCTATATTCTTCATTTGTTAATTCTTTAATAGTTGTTTTACGTGCATAAATTTTATTAGATATACCTAAAGAATTTTTAATAATAGATTTACAAATTTCTTGTTTATATGTCCATTCAGAAGACCAAAACTGTATTAGTTTTATATTTTGTTCATTACACAAATTAGTTTTAGTCAAATGAGAATTTTTATTGAAATTATATGCAATTAAATTATCAGAATGCCAAAAATTTCCATTATATTCTATTGCTAAATTAAAATTTGGAATATAAATATCCAATTCTTTATTTTTTATAATTTTTCTTGAGTTCAAAATAATATTTTCATTTGGTATTAATGTTTGTATATAATTATATAATTCTTGCTCAGGTTGTGATCTTTGATAATTATATTCTGGAAATATATTATATTTTTTAATATATTTCATAACTCTTTGTTTTTGAAAACCAGTTATATTACAAATTTCATCTACGGTATAATTTGAATATAATTCTTTAAATTTTTCCTCTATTAGAAGTGTTTCATCCAGAGTACCATTAATGATTCTAGTATTAATGTTTTTCTTGGAATTATTATAATTTTTGTTACCATATTTTTCTAATTTTGTTTGTTGAATTTCTTTAACTCTAATTGGAAATATACATTCGACACCATAACGTTTTAAATTAGTTAAGGATGCTTTTTTTAAACGAATTTTTTTGGTTTCATTACTTGTATTATCTTTAATTTTTTGATTTCTTATAGGATTTTTATTAGAACATTCTAAAGAACAAGTCGTTTTATATCCATTTTTAAAATTCTGAAAATATACATTGGTCAAATTACAAACAATACAAGTAGGATGGTTATTTAATTTATAATAAAAGTTAAAAATTCTTTCTGTTATAGTAGTATTTTGATCTAAATAAGACGTAGAATCGATTAACTGATCCAGAAGATGTTCATGACTCGATTCACGCCACCAAGATTCTAGCATAAAACGAGCTTTTAGATTACCTTTGGTATCTTTTAAATAATTGTCTATAAACGTATTATTTAATACTTTAATACAACCAATTTTTATGTTATAATAACCACGATAACCAATACGTTTATTATAAGCCAAATTGACTATATTTGAAAAATTAAGATTGTTATCAATACAATATTGGGGGAGATTATCAATTAAAATATCATTATTATTAAAATCTTTAAATTTCCATAATTTTTTACCGCTCATTTTTACCCCCAAATTTAATAAAATATATTAATACAAATAAATATCAATGTCAACTATTTAGTGCAAAATAACCCTTGTTATTAGCATTTCATCAAAAATAAAAAGGATAAATATGAATATACAAGTTCCAGTAGAGGAATTACAAAAAAGAAAACTTATGATTGCAACGCCGATGTTTGCGGGCCAATGTACGGGAATCTATACACAATCAATAATAAATCTTGCTGTCCGATGTGCCCAATACAAAATAGATATGCGTTTATATTATATTTTTAATGAGAGTTTAATACAACGTGCTCGTAATTACTCAGTTGCAGAGTTTTTAAGATCAGATTGTACTCATCTATTGTTTATTGATGGTGATATTGGATTTGATCCTGATGCCGCTTTAACATTAATGGCTTTACAATCTGACGAAAGCGAGTATGATGTCATTGCTGCTTCTTATCCCAAAAAATGTATTTCATGGGAAAAGATTAAAGTTGCCGTTGAAAAGGGCATGGCGGATGAAGATCCTAATAATTTAGAAAATTACGTTGGTGATTATGTTTTCAATATTGCCAACGGAGTTACGCAAATTCATCTAGACGAACCTGTTGAAGTTATGGAAACTGGAACGGGATTTATGATGATTAGACGTCAAACTCTTGAAAAGTTTATGGCCGCTTATCCACAACAAATGTATCGTCCTGATCATGTTAGAACTGAACATTTTGATGGTTCCAAAGAAATTTGTGCATTCTTTGATTGTGTAATTGATCCTGTTTCCAAACGTTATCTTTCCGAAGATTATATGTTTTGTGATTGGGTAAGAAAAGCCGGAATGAAAGTTTGGTTGTGTCCTTGGATTCCTTTGAAACATATGGGTTCTTATGTATTTGGTGGAAGTTTACCGGCATTAGCATCAATTGGTGCTTCTTTAACTGCTGATACAAACTTATTAAAGAAAATTCCATCAGTATTCCCAGAAGTTTCGCCTAAAACTTCTGGGAAGAAAAAATAATATATTATACTTGACTTTAATCTAATATAAGTTTATAATAAATATTAGATTAAAGTCGAGGAAATATGTCAACTATTAATAAAAGAGAATTCATAATATATGATAGTAATATTGATAAAGAATTTATAATAGAAAATTTAGCAGAATTTTGTCGAGAAAAAAACCTCACGGAAGCATCAATGCGCGATGTAACCAAAGGAAGAACATTACAACACAAAGGCTATTATGCTAAAGATATAGATAGTAATATAGATTTAAAAGAAAATTATATTATAAAAAATAAACCAAAATATGAATATATAAAAAAGAATAGATCAAAACAAGATCGTTATAATCAAAGTGATGAATATGTAGATTTTTTGAATAATATTGAATATTATTATAATTTATATCATATTCAACAAAAATTATCATGCAATCAAATAGCTATATTAGTGAATTCTAATTCTGAATCTATTAGACTACACTTCAGAAATAATAATTTACAACCTATGAATTATAATAAAACCAAACGTGGTAATAATCATTATAATTTTTTAAATTTAAATGATGAACAACAATATTTTTTAAATAATTTTGAAATAATATTTCCAGAATTACATAATAACCAAAATTTATCTCCTAAAGAAATTGCCGATAAATATAATTTATCTACAACCACTATTCTGAATTATTGTGATAGACTTGATATTGAATATAAAAATAAGAATATTTCTACACAACATTCTTCAATTATTAATTTTTTAAACGAACACAATATAGAATTTAAAATAAATTGTAGACAAATAATAAAACCCAAAGAACTTGATATAGTAATTACCAATCATAATGTGGCAATTGAAATAAATGGACTATATTGGCATTCTGAAACTAAATTAGGTAAACGTTATCATTTAGATAAACATAATGATTGTTTAAACAAAAATATAGAATTATTACAATTTTGGGATACAGAAATTATTGATAAATTTAATATTGTTAAATCGATTTTATCAACTAAACTCAAATTAAATAATATTACAAAAATTTATGGTCGTAATACTGAAATTAGAAAATTAAAATATTTCCAAGTTTCTGAATTTTTAGAAAATAATCATTTACAAGGCAAACGTAGTAGTAACATAAATTATGGACTATATCACAATGAAGAATTGGTGATGATTGCCACATTTAATAAACACAAAAAATATGATTATGAATTAGTTAGAATGTGTTCCAAATTAAATACAAATATTGTTGGGGGTGCACAAAAACTTATGAAAATTTTCATAAATACATATAATCCAACCAATTTAGTTTCATATTGTGATAAAAGAATATTTAATGGGAATGTATATACTAAATTGAATTTGAATTATCAAGGTGATAGTTTACCAAATTATTTTTATTTTAATATCAATAATTATAAATTACAATCTAGAATTATGTATCAAAAACATAAACTAAAACATAAACTAAAAAATTATGATGAAAATTTGACAGAAATAGAAAACATGAAAAACAATGGTTATGATCGTATATTCGATTGTGGCAATAAAATATTTACCCTAAAATAAGGAAAATTATATTATGAAAATAAGTCAGAATACGGTTGCACTCCTTAAAAATATGAGTACAATCAATCAAAGTATCGTTATTAGTCCTGGTAATTTAATTTCAACTGCTGCAGGTTCATCAATTGTTGCTGTTGCAGAAGTTGAAGAAGATTTTCCTCAAGAATTTGGAATTTATGATCTTCCCCAATTTCTAAACATTCTTTCAATCTTTACCGAACCAACAATTGAATTTAAAACCGGAAAACAAGTTACAATTTCACAAGATAGAATGAAAGTGAGTTATTTATTCGCGGAACCTTCTATTCTTACAAAAGCTCCAAAAGGAGTTAAAGAACTTCCTTCGGTTGCAAAATTTGAATTGACACAAACAGTATTAGCTGCAATTCTAAAAGCAAAAGATATTATCTCCCTTCCTCAACTTGTTATTAAAGGTGAAGATGGAGTCTTATCTTTAGTTGCTACAAACACAGCTTTAAACGAACCCAATACTTATAGTGTCGAAATTGGTGAAACCGATAGAGACTTCAAAGCTTTTGTATCATTTGATAATCTAAAAGTTATACCAGGAACATATAATGTTGATCTTAGTGAAAGATTTTTGAAAATGTCGGCGGTTGACAAGAATCTTAATTATTGGGTAGCACTAGACGTAAAAGGAAACAAATTTTAATGGAACCAAAAGTAGTAGAGGAAATAGAAATGACAACAAGAAACAAACCCGTAAGCGACGATCAAAATATTGATGAAGCTGATCTAAATACAGGCCAAATGAGCCAACCACAACCAAATCCAGATGTTGAATTATACAAAAATGTAATTCAAATTATTGATACGGTTTCTCAAAGAGGTGCTTTTAGAGGCGAAGAACTTCTAACCATTGGAGTAGTTAGACAAAATTTAGTTAATAAATTAGAAGTAACACCACAGTTTATATAAAATGACCACAACATTTACAATTTTATCAACGGAGAATAATACTCATAAATTAAAACTCCAAGCACAACATCAAGATATAGATGGTAATTGGATTGATGATTTTGATCAACGAATATTTGAAAAGGGAACTCATATTTCAGATTATGTTTATACTAATAGACGATTTATAGTTTCAGAAATAGAAGAGGAGTACATCAAATCAGAGGAATAAATAAAACCAAATTTTAACCATTAAACCATCATTTGCTATTGCATTTGGTGGTTTTTTGTTGTATAATCTAATTTCAATAGGAGAAGATAAATGGGTGGGAACGCCTTAAACAAAAAGAATATTGAAACGGTTCGAATTTCCGTTAAGGATTATGGTGCTCGCATGTCTGAATTCATGGTTCTTTCTATTGAATTCAATAATCTTTATACTGAAGCACAATTTAGATATGGTTTTCCTATTCCAATCATGAATAAAGAAGATTACGGTGATCTTGATGTTATATATACTATTAATTTAAAATTTCATGAAAAACTTATCGAATTTCTTAAACAAAAATTTAATTCAAAAGGAATGGTGTCTAATGGTTCCGTTAAAAGTTTGGAGTGGGAAAAATTTCAAGTCGATATGATTTATGTATCTAAAGAATCATTCGACTATACTCTAAATTGGTATTCACACGGAGATCATGCTGCAGTTCAAGGTCGTGTTTATAGATATTATGGATTCAAATACGGAAACGATGGTCTCTATTATTCATTTGGAACTAAAAGTTTCAATAAAGATATTTTAGTGACCCGCGATTTTAAAGATGCTAATAATATCTTGGGTTATAAGCCTTTGTCCTATGAATATCAATATCATGAAGATGATATTTTCGATCATACCATTTCATCCCCTTATGTTTGTAAAAGAATTTTTCAAACCAAAAAAATGGATCGTCCAAGAGAATCTCAAATTCGTTTTTATGAATGGGTAGAACAGCAGGATTTACCAGAAGAATTACCTTCCAATTTGGGTTTGAAGCTGCTAAGGTCATTTTCCAAAAAGTTGTATATGGAAGTGATTTTAACAACTTTTTGGATGCACGTGCGTGAATTTTTTAACCCTATTAGGAGAAAAATTCGTAAAACGTGGTATAAATATTTTGGTAAGCATAGGAGTAAAAATAATGAGATTAGAAACAAAAGATCAAATACTTCAAGCAGTTAAAAACAAAGAAATTTCGTTTCATGCTGCAACCAAACTTTTGTCTCAATTAGCCAAGGTTCAAGAAATTAAACAACAATTGAGGGCGGCATAATGTGGTTAGCTGTAATATTTGTAATTTTTTATTTATTAATAATTATAGGAACATTTTTCTTTGTTAAATCATTATTTTTACCTAGAAAGAGTATTTCTAAAATTGTAGATGAAACAGTCGAAAATTATCTTGATTCTTGGAAATTTCAAGAAATTATGGCGGCGATCACATATGACGAAACTGTCAAACAACTAAAAGAAAAGGGCAGAATTCCGTCTTTATCAAAAGAACAATTTTTAAAAAATATTAAAAAAGAATGGGAAATATTAAATGGAAAAACTAATACATTGTAAATGTGGATATTCGTGGACAAGTCCTAATACAAAATATTGTGGAAAATGTGGAAATGAATTGGAACTTCCAATTTCAGAATCCGAACACGATGTCGATATTAAAGGTGCTTTTTTGAATGAATATATTGACAAGGAAGATAAAATAGTCTAATGTAATTCTCTAAGGAGAATTATTATGAAAATTTATATTGTCCAAGGATCGTCCGCCACCGAAGAATGTTCTTGGTCTTGGAATATCAAAGCATTTTCAAATAAAAATGATGCTGTCGCATTGTCAGAATTTCTCGATGGAATAATTTCTGATTATCGTCACTCACTCATTAGTCGAGAAGCGGCCTTTGATATGTTAAAGGAGCATGACAAGGCTATAGAAACTAAACATTATGTGGATTTTGAAAGCAGTTATGCTTTAGAAGAAATTGAATTGGATTAATTTAATGAAAATTTATCATCTTGTCGCCCATAGTTATTGTTTTAATGGTACGGATCATGAATCGAGCCGTAACTCACGTATTTTAGCGATTTCAAAAAACATTAATACTATTAATGAAGTAAAAGCTAAAATTTGTGGAAAAGGTTTTAGTTTTAATGCTAACACAAGTCCTTATATGAAGGCTTGTGTTGAATATTATGCCACTAAGTATGAAATTCGTAAAAATCTTCCTACGCAATACGATTTGAAATTGGATAATGGTCGTATTGTAAAAATAGATTTTATTCATATTGATGATTATTATGGTGAAGGTGATCTTAACGATATCTTCATCGAAAGTTCCGATTATCTTGACCCCGAGGATTTTATATGAAATTTGGTGTAAATGGTACTCCAATTATATATCCAAGTGGTACTTGGGTTGAATGTAAACCATGTAGAGGCAAAGGTATTAGATTTAAATTAATATGTTTGTTTGATTGGGATAGAGATATGACCTGTGAAAAATGTCAGGGCAAAGGATATATTTATCTTGATTATCCAAAATAATATTATTTGTTTATAAATCCTAAATCATATACTTTCCAACCATTATAATAATTTTCTCTTTGACCATATGTAATTCTTTGAATAATATTAACACCAATATTATTTTCTTTACAAAATTTATATAAAGAACCTATTACATTGTGTAATTCATTTAATGGTGATATAAAAATATAATGTTTCGCGTACATATTTTTTACACCATTTTGTTCTTTTCTTTTCGAATTAGGATATTTTCTTCCTAATTGTTTTATTCTTTTTTTATTTTTAGTTTCTTCAGATTGTTTAACACCAGTTGCTCGAATTCTAGCTGCTTCACGTTGAAATTCTTGTTTCATTGGATTATTTGTCAACATTCTTTGTCGAGCCGATTCTGATACTTTTATAGATCCAAATACACCTTCACCACCCAATGTAAGATTATAACCAGAATTATAACTATCATATTCTTTTATAAAATATGGTTCCATGATATTTAAAGTGTGATATTGATTCTTTGATTGATAAATTATTTCCCAAACGAAATTTTCAAAACCATGTTTTCTTATAGAATTATGAAAATAATTTTTATAATTTGCACTTTTTTCATTAAAAGAACTATTTTTATGTGAACGTTTTCGTGATGGCCAATCAGAGTCGAAACCTATATAAATTTTATTGTTGACAATGTTGGTGGCTTTGTATATCGTATAAATATGCACGTTGATGCTCCATATAAGCGTTAAAGCTAGTGGATTTTGCAGATCGTGACTAGCAACTATTTTATTTATATAATGAGGTTAGAAAATGTATAAATTTCCTGAAATTTCTCAATTTCGCAATGTAATTCGTAACGTTAAGCAACGTGCATCCTATAATGGAAAGGATGATCGAGGCGAGCCAATGTATCGTGATACTACTGGTAAACTTCCCGTTCTTAAATTCCGCGCCACAACAAAATTGCA
>Ga0302186_10001303_pt1 | contig 21036 bp, 25 predicted proteins | sample II_Bog_E1_2_FD_198782 | JGI IMG/M metagenome (GOLD analysis project Ga0302186, IMG submission 198782) | Peat permafrost microbial communities from Stordalen Mire near Abisko, Sweden - II_Bog_E1_1 | ecosystem: Environmental > Terrestrial > Soil > Wetlands > Peat | place: Sweden: Abisko...
TCACCATAAATAAAGAAAAATGTTTTTTAATCATTTTCAGGTCCTAGTTCTATCTATATATGTTGATTTTCAGAAGAAGCTGAAATTTAAATTTATATATTTATTCTTTTTTTTTCTTTGATAATATCAACGAGATTTTTTCTTTTGAATTACTTCTTGAAATTTGATTCCTAGATTTTCAGGCAGAAAAATAAATACAAATCGCCCATTGGCATTAAATCAAATACAAAGTAAGGAAATTTCTGGTCTACAAATTATATTGTTTGTTCATAATTTAAATTTCCTGCTAAAGCAAGGAAATTTCGTCATCATAAACTTGTCAATGAAAAATATATCTCCATATAAGTGGAAGCAATGATGGGGATCGAGAAACTTTAAAGAAAGTGTTTTTTAATTATTTCCACTCTGATTTCTTTTTTAAATGAGGTTACAAATGCAAGTTTTCTATTTATTTATTTATTTATTGATAAAATTTGATTTGCAGGATGCTTAAATTTTAATTATTTATATAAAGCTTATCAATCACCATATGAAGATTGAAAACTTTAGCACCTTGATAACACATTCACTGGTTTTTTGTTTTTCGATATATAATTCCCAAGTGATGAGCGTTCTTTTAAACTTTCTAATTTTATATATATTTGATATAGCCTATTATAATTTTGATTTTATTCGTTTTTTTATTGATTTAAAGCATTTTATTTCTTTATTTTCTAATTACTCCTTTATTTTTTCCTCGCTGCCTCCGCATTAAATTTCGTCTCCAATGGCAAAAAGATTGTTTTGGCATTATTGGTTGACACCATATTCTGAATCGTCTCATAATATCTAATTTGCATAGCGGACTTACTATTCAATGCCTCAGCAGCTTCTCTCATCATTTTGGCTGATTCGACATCAGCCTTCGCTGAAATCACCTTGCTTTCTGCTAATCTCCTTTCTTTTGCCGCACTGCTCAATGCGTCTTGCAGGTCCTTATTCAACACAATATCCTTCATGAACACATTTTCTATTACTATCCCCCATTCTTCCACATGTTCCTCTATATATTGATGAATGGCATGGGTGATTTCTTTTCTTTTCTCCAGGATCTCTTGTAAAGTGTGGATTCCACATACACATCTCAAAGTTGAAAAGGTCAATTGTGACACTGCCATCCCCAAATTGGAAATTCTGTATGTGGCCTTCCTAGGATTAATGATTCTATAATATACCGAAGCATCAATCATAATGGTTATATTGTCTCTGGTGAGGATCACTTGTTTCACAAGATCGATGATCTCTATCTTCAAATCTACTCTCCAAAGCTTCTCAGTGCAAGGGTTCACATAATGCAGACCAGGGTCCAATGTTCGGACATATTTGCCGAATCTTTGCATCAAAGCTTGTTGCGATTGCTTCACCACCTGCCAAGGGTATTCAGTACAACAACAAATGCACGGAAGCCAGGTTCGGAAAAAGCCGCAACAATCACCACAGCATTGGATGGTCTTTTGGTAACACCCATAACTGGTGTTATCGCTTTCTTTATCAAATTCGTCCTTTTGATTCTGGCTCAGGTGTCGACGGATTTCCCCAGTGTAAACAAATGGAAGTTCTGGTTGATTGATGTTCATGTGGTCATTGTCAACGGATTGGTTTGCCTCATCACCCTTATTAAAGAGTAATTTGTCTTGTTTATCGGCGTTCATGGGAAGCGAATAATCTCTATATTAGTGTCTATTTTTTATTTTTTTTTGAAAATTCCTTTCAGATAAAGATAACTCTGGTTTGGGAATGCATTTTAAAAGTTCAAATAAATTTTAAAAATTAAAGACTAGATGAATTTCAAAGCCTGCATCCTTTAATGCCTACAGAGGGGAAGATTGAGATAGAAAAAAAAAAAAATAACTAATAAAACCCAAAAATAATGGAATAACATTCGCAAAAAGAAAATTTAAGGGAACATTAATAAATAAAAATATTTTCAAAAAAAGCATCCATGTAAAATTACATCATCCCGCAAAAAAACATTATATATTCAGAACACCATCTCTTTTTTTTCTCAATTTCCACTTATATCCTATGACTACGAAAAAACATGTTTTCTTATGTCTCGATCAGGAACGTCTTGCAAATTTTCTTCATCGTACTCTTCAATTTCTTCATTTTGTTCTTCTAGCTTTTGATCATAAACAACATTTGTCTTAACTTCTTGCTTAGAAGGCGATGATTTTTCTTGAATTTTCCCCCCAGATACTATCATTTCTGAAATCACTTGTTTTTCATTCATATTCAATTCCTCAAGTCGGGGCTGTTTGAGAGTTTTTGGAATTCGCATCCTTATTATTTGAATGTTTTCATCCGGGTACTCACCTCGATCGACTGAGCAACATTTCCCCATTGAGAGGTGAAATTCACAAAAGGTCAAATAGAAAAAATTAGGAAATTATAAAATGAAATTTTGATTGCTCATTTGTTTTTTTTTGTTTTTTTGACAAAAAACAATTTATATTAATAATTTTCCATTTCTAAAAAAATCTTTTAATGAGACTAATTCTTCCAAATCATCAAAACCCTTTCCCATCAGGACCAAAGAGAGATTTTTCTTCAAAAATTTTTTCATTCATTTCTAATATTACTTTATATTTTGCAAGATAAGAAGGCGAAAGGATGTTTTGACTAATTAAAGCATATATTCTGTCTATCTCCAAATGATCTGATCCTTATTTCCTGGAAAAATATTGGTAAGTTGATCGATCACATTATCCGTAATTATAAAGAAATTTTTTTTATAGAAAATGGTTTCAAAACTTTGATTTGAAAATTTGATGATCATAATAAAATTAAAAACAAATTTTATTAATGAAGCTTTTCCTTTTTATTGGAAACCGTCTCTTTCTTTTCGTATTCTTGTCTTTCGCATTTCAAAATTTGGTTTTATCGAGACACCATCATTTGAGACGAAAACAAGATTATACCGAAACTTTGGCAGCTTTCTTGAAAGAAATATGGGTCCTATGCGCAGGATCTTATTGTACTGCATTCGTTCATGGAATTTGGGAAGAGAAATTACAAATATAGTTCCGCAAATTGAGGATTTAAAGATTTATGAGAACGCAGGAACAAGCAATAGAGCCCTTCTTGGATATAATCCAGGAACACATCATATTTTCTTAGTCTTTAGAGGAACAATCCCAACATCACTTTTTGCAAATGATTTGACCCAAGATGCTCTTGGTCTATGGCTGACAGATTACAACCATGATGGTTGCACGAATTGCAAAGTAGGGAAAGGTTTTTATGATGCTACACAAATTTAAAAGGCACTGTTTATGGACAAGGCATGATGAATGATTTACAAACGCTTTATGGTAAGCATGCAAATGATGATCCTCCAGTTAAAGTAGTAATCTCTGGGCACAGTTTAGGCGGAGCGATGGCAAATTTTGCTTTCATAGATGTGCGTGTGACACTCTAGGAAAAATTAATCTATTTGTTACCTATGGAGCACCGAGAACAGGAAATGAAGCATTCGCAAATTTCGCCACGAATAAAAAATGTGGAGTTAATCAGGATAACAATCCAGAAAAATTAAGAGTCACTTATTCCAGAGATCCTGTTCCCCATGTGCCACCTGCTGCTACCTTTTTCGGATTTAAACATGCTGGGAATGAGTTATTTTTCGAAGATAATAACAAAAAACCACAATTTTGTGGGCAAAAATCTAATCAATGCTCAAACGCATTGAATTCTTTGCCTTTGGCGATGTTGTTCATTTTGAGAGATCATGGAAACTATATGGGGATTAGCAATATGGGATGTGTCATGTCGACTTCACTTATTCATAATTTCAAGGAGAGACATCGCATAAAGCATGGAAAATCAATATTGAAAAAAATAAAATAAAATTAAAGCTGATTGAACTTAAAAAAAAAAAAATATTATTTTTTCTGATTCTTTATTATCAAATTGAAAATCCAGGGGAATATATCCATGCAAATAATCCTAAGGCAATCCCCAATACAAGCAATTTTCTTATTTTTTTTGCGATATTTGTAGTTTTCATCCATTCATAAAATAATGTGAAAATGTAAATTGGAACAATAAAGAAAAGACCAAGAGAAAACACTAAAAATTCAGGAAGCCAAATTAAAGTAGATAAGATTAGAAGAAAAAAAGATTTTATGTTATCAAACACATAATGAAATGGTCCATTATTCTGAATGACACTTCCAGGATTCATAAGAAATTTTTTGTTATAATATTTTTCCAAAATAAAATTATTTTTTCTTTAGAAATCAAAAATATTTTCTCTAAGTTTCATTTGAAAATTTGAGGATCATAATAATATTAATTTAATTCTGAAAAAATGACATAAAGAATTCTATAATTAATTAGAATTAGAAAAAATCAGAATTCTGAAATAAATTCCAAATTAAAATAATATACTAACTCTAAATTTTCGATAATCAACTAGAAGAAAATTAAATAATCTTTAAAATTTTTTTCATAAAACTATTTTTTTAGCTTAAATTTGGTTTCAAAATAGGAAATTATTATTTCCTTCTTTCTCCTTGTCAAACATCTCGAAATAACCATAAATGATTGTCACCGCCAGCAAAATCCCCGTCCCTTTTAAATTTCTAAATTTCAAGATTAATTATAATTTACCCGATCCAATTGCTCCCATAAAATCCGCAACAATCGTCAAACCCCCAATGCAAATCCCTCCGCACGCAGCAGCCACTGGAATATATTTCCCTAAGGTTTTTACCATAGAAGTGTCTCTATGACCTTGTAAAATCATATCCTCATCTTTGAGTCTCCTTGCCACTTCTTTCGCTGATTCGCCTGAAATTTCAATCCAATATTTCGAAAACAAAGCACAAGAAACCAGAACAAACATCACATAACATATTGAATGCACGGGATCTGAGGTGATGTCATGCAAATCACGAGGGGGGCTGATATAATAGGCTAAACCGGCAACAGGTATCGATTGACCACCGTATTCCACATCCTGCCATTGCCCAAGAAGTCTCACGATGAAATTTGTTTTATATCTTCTATAAAGTAGTTGGGAGAAGAAGTATAGGTTTTGGATCATGGCAGTTTGGAGGATGATAGGAATGTTTGAAGTGTAGAACAATTTAATTGGGTAGGTGGCCTGATATCCTCTGACCTTTTGGTTTTTGATAGGCAAATCGATTCGGAAGCCCTTTAATTTTTAAAAAAATCAATTAGTTTTCTTTTTATTAATATAATGGTTTACTTGAAAGTAAATGACAATCAAAAAGACCAGAACTGTCGCCATTAAATTATTGACATTGGGAGCTGATGTCCGATAGAAAGCCTGATAAAGCGCCCCCATTTTATTTGGTCTGGTGATTAATAAATGGAATAAAGCAATCATAGACCCTTCAAACTCTGTCCCTTGATCACTTGTTATAGTAATCGGACTGAAGCTTTTCCACATGATGTTCTCACAGATATTCGTCGCGATGAAGAGGGAAATACCAGAACCCAGACCATAGCCCTTTTGCAACATTTCATCGAGCAAAATGCAAACAACACCTGCAAAAGTCAATTGCAATAAAATTAAAATCCCGTTTCCTGCTCCGAGTTGATCCAATTCCCCATACATCCCCGAATAAATATACGCAAATGCCTCACAAATCGAAATAATCAATGAAAGCACTAGATGAATTTTAAATTTATGAAATATCGATAATTGAGATACATTTCTGAGCTCCATTGAAAAGAGCCCGATCTTCTTTGATCGTTTGATCACAATCGATGATTTTGGCTCCTGCCAACAATTGCATTACCATGCTTGATGTCACAATGGGAGAAATACCCAGTTCCATCAATGTTCCCCTGTTCGAAGCTAAGATCACTCGAACCCAATAAAATGGGTCTGCATTGCTTGATTTGGCGACTCCATAAATCGGAATTTGGCAGCAAATCAAATAAATAAATAGGGTTATTCCAGTCCATATAATTTTTTCTCGAAGGAGAATCTTAAAAAAAGTATTTTGTTAAAATTGAAGGAAATTGGAATGCAGTACTTTTCGCTCGGGAGGGGCTACTTCTGGGATGATGCCCATCGCTGGTCTCATTAAACTTAGAAGTCTGATTCGATCTGAAGACATTTTTAAATTAAATATCCTTTTTTAATATTTTTTCTCTGGTTTGATTTTTTTAAAAGAAAAAAGAGTCATAATGAAATGGACTTATTATAATTTGTTAAAAACAAGGGGGAAAATATTTCTCTGATCTTTTTTTTAATAAAAATGATGATTTTCTATTTCAAAAACAAAAAAATTTGAATTCAAAATTCTTTTTTATTAGCTATTATTTCATATCCTTTTAGAAGTTTTTGCAGTTCTCATCTATTATTTTACACCCTTTCACAAAACTATTCTGAAAGTAATTCATCCATTTTAATATTGTATCGCTCGTCAGCATTCTTTTTGTATATAAAGTTTTTTCAACACCATCGATATCAATTCCCATATATTTGCAATTTTCCTTCCCGAAAGGGAATGCCTTCGATTTTTTCAGCATAGAAGTAGTCATATCAAAGCTTTTTCCTTTAAAATCAATGATGATATCTTCAATCGAATACATAAAGAAAAAACCAACCTTCGAATACATCAATTTTTTAATTTTAATGGTGTTGGAGTCCACTATCTCCATATCAATGACATGATTGAATTTCACAAAAGAAAGGTGTTTATTTGGATATTTTATCCATAAGCCTTTAACAACTGTCGGCCATGAGAACTGGAATGTATAGTTATTAATTTTTTCAACCGTATCTGAAGGACTTCCTTTCATAAAAGTCTTTTAGGATATTCTGATATCGTTAAATTATCAAGAAATATTAAGAAAAAAGTGATTTTTCTTGTGAATTTTACATAGATTTTTTGAAATATAATATGTCAATTCGAAAAAATAATATTACGGTAATAAAAAAGAAGAAATTATTAATATTAAAACACTTTCTAAACAAAAACTTCTTCCTTCTGTTCTTCCGAATTGTTGATTTTGTCGTCTTTTTCTTTGCAATTTTTCATCTGGCTAATTATCGACTGGATTTCCAACCTGCATTTATTATCATCAATTCCTTTCAAGAACTCATTTTCCAATAAATCCAATGTCGAACCTCTTTTGTTCGGGTTTTTTTTCAGGCATAAATCTAGAAATGAGAACATCTTGAAGTAAAATTCTATCTTTTTAGCTAAAATTACATGAAAATTTACTTTTTTACTGTAAGACTCTGATTGTGGCATTGGATACTCTTGTGTGGAAATCAAGAACAAAGCTTTCACTGGATTTTCCCTTAAAAAAGGTGGTTCTCCTTGGCACAACTCAACTAAAATCACACCAAGACTCCATATGTCTGCCTTTTCATTGTATGGTTTTTTCTAATTCAAGAAGGGATTTACATTTATAATTTTTAATGAAAAGTCACAGAAATCAATTCGGGAGCCATCCAAGATGGAGTTCCGACTATTGTTTGACGTCTATGATTTTCTTTCGTGAGCTGAACTGCAACTCCGAAATCTGATATTTTTATTTCGCCCTGATGAAATTTAAAAGTTGTTTAGATTTTTTGAATGAATTATTACTTTTTTGTTAAGCATTATATTATCAGATTTCAAATCGCGATGTAATCTCTTGTTTTGATGCAAATAGTCCAATCCTCTTTTATTAAAAATGAATAAATTTTCAAGTTTTATAGCAAAGAAGGACTTCACAATTTCTTTTATGATATAGGCGATCAAAAATTCCGGAATTTGTTGATATTTAAAATATATGAAATCAGTCAGGGTCCCTCCATCCATATATTCCAACACAATGAAAATATTTCTTATTATATTTTATTAGAAATATTAGCAAAAATGATTTGCTTCTGAAATATATAGGCTTCTGAACAAGAAACAATATTTGAATGATTACTGATTTTCATTAATCCGACTTCTATTTTTAATTGTTGAATAGAGCTTTGGTCGTAAAATTTCGCGGTTTTAATAGCAAATTTTTCTTTTTTTATTTCGCGGTTATTGTTATTGATCTTCTTAGCTTTGAATACATCCCCAGATGCTCCCTTTCCGATTTGTTTGTTAATTTCATAATCTAATTTCAAATGATTTGTTCAGAAATTTATTAAATGAACATTTGTAAGGGTCCTCTTCCTTGAAAACGATGATGTTTTTCAAAATGTTTTCCACCTATATTCTTATAAAGTCAATAAAAGACAATATATCATTTAGTTAACTGTTTTCTCAGGAGGGAATTTCTCAAATCTAATGCCTTCCTTGCAAAATATCAAAGCCTCAAGAATTTTCCCTTTATTTTTTTCTAAGTCTTCTTGTGAAAATTTGCATTCTACCAACATTTTCACCATATTAGGTGTTAATCCCTAACAATTAACATAAAATCTCCCATTGCAAAATAATTAATAATACACTAAAACCCAATGGATGGTTTTTATCAACTTCTACATGCATGATCAATTCTACATTTTTCGGTTTACTGATGATTGATTGTGAAATAGTCAGGTCATCTATATAAATTTGTATTATTATGATACTATTTCAAATTTTTACCCACACCTTCAGATGATGACCTTTTCAAATCCAACAGGCTGGGTTCCTGTATTTCTTCATTTTTTATCGTTTTCCCTTCGTCCACGTTTTTTAGATGAAATACTAATAAGAAATGTTTTAAAGCCCATATTTTCGTAAAAAGCTAAACATTTCATCCATGTTTCGGGAACTCCCTCCAATTTTTTGGTGTCTTTATTATAATTCTATCAAATTAACAATCATTTGCCTTTTTATTTTATGATAATTTTTACTATGGATAGCATTTTGCGGAAATTAGAAGGTCTTGAAATTTCTCCTTTTCTACCTTTTTGGTATTATCAAGAAATTAACTTAAATAGTGGTTCTCTTCAATACCTTCGGATGGACAAAGAAGAGAAACGGTTCTTCTGGACTCAATATGGCGATTTCCCATTTTGTAAGCAAACAAATTAGTTTTTTTTTTAGTCAAAATTTTAAAATAAAATTATTTTTAATAATAATTATGAACAATATTTAATAAAAATTAAGTCATTGCTATTGTTGTTTGCAGCTTGCTAACAAATATCTTTTTCTCTTTCTCCTATATTAACTTTAATAATATCAGCAAATATATTTTACCAAAATGTTAATTTTTTCCTTGAACCCATTCAATTTTCTATTGTTGGCCATTAGGGTAGTTTTTGTTTTTTCCTTATTTTTCTATTTAAGGAAAAACTATCGAGGGAAAGATTAAAAAAAAAAATACATTTGTAGTAGAAATTTCTTTTTTCAATGTTTGCCCGAATTCCATCATTTTTTTAATTTTATCCTCTTCGCTTGTCGCCTTAAATTTCAGCTTGTTTTTCATATTTTGAATTTCTGAAATTTCTTCTTGCAACTTTAAATGTTTATTTTTTTTAATCACATATTGTTTACATTTAAAATTTCATTTGTAACATTTCCTATTTCTTTATTCAGGTTTTGAGATGATGATTCTTGTTTCTATAAAATTAATTTGTTGTTTTAGAAGTTTTCTAATATGAATTTAATTACGAATAAAATTTTTTTTGTTTTTTCTTTTTCAAAGTAAAATTTATGAGAGCTTTTGTTCATTTTGGTATGGTCTTTCTCTGATTTGTTGATCTCATTTTTTATCTATGAAAATATAAATTGTTAATTAATTAATTCAAGCCATTTCTTCTCAATTTACCGAATCCACTAATTGTTGTAAAAGTTCTTTTTCTTTTGTCTGATCTTCAAAAATCTTCACAGGGAAAAAATCATTTAAAATAATCCAGAGAAATCACTACCTTTTGATAATAATCAATTTTTAATTGGCAATTTTTCAAAGCAGAATAATTTTCTTCCTCAACTTTTTTTGAAGCTTTAAGAGATGATGATGTAATTTTCATGTTCATGGTTCCTGAGAAACTTTTCGCTGCTGTGCTTGCAAAGCAACTGTCTTTTTGGGAATGTTTTGGGGTTATTATTTGGCTTCTGACTTTTTCTTTTTCCTTTATTTATAAATTAACAAAAAAGACATAAAATTTCGGACTTCATTGCCATTATTTTCTTGAAAAGGGGAAGAAGATCTTATGATGTTTTTGAACGTTTTCAAATCGATATTTTTTACGGGCTTAGATCTTATTTGATAATGATGTAAATAGTGTTTTTACTTGGTGAGATAAAAAATAAAAACTTGTTTAGGGATGAGAAAATTCGATCGATACTGCTTTGAATAGCCATGCATTTTTGATCATAGTTTTTACAATAGTCGTTTTTCTTTTTGTAGGGTGAGTATAAATATTCGACAGTTTTTGTTAAATATTTGTCATTGTTTGCTGAATGCGGCCTTTTTCTTTTATTGTCAGAAGAACTCATTTTATTAGAAAACTAAAATTATAATTTTATTTTTAGTTTTTTGTCCAAAATCAAAAATTTTTCATCGAATTCAAAAAAAAAGATTTTAATAATAATTGGAAAAACTTTTTTTGTAATAATGAAAAAAAATAATAAATAAGTTTTTAAATTTGGTTTTTTAGCTAATTATTCTAGATTAAAAACCCTAATATTCGGATAAAAATCATATGCCTCCGAACTACTTTCTATTTAAATTCCTCGATTCAAATAATTTTTAATTGTTCCAATAATGCAAGACGGTCAACTTTCCAATCCAATTCCCAACGTGAACGCAGAACTCAGCATCACTGATTACACCCAGCCCATAAAATTGCATTTCCATCATGAGAAATTCTGGCATATTTGGCTGTCACCTACTGAGAAGAATGTTACCATCATGAAAACAGGCAAACTAATAAATCAGATCACAGAAAACGAAGCGACTATCGATTATCATGAGAAATTGCATTCCAATGAGAAGCAAGCCATTGAATCGATTAAAAATCATATAACTCAAAAAAGACTAAAAGGATATGAGTTCTATCTTTCCAATCCCAAGAAAAGGAAATTTGAAGATGAAAAAACACAAGAAAATGAGAAAAAGCATTCAATTGCAATGCCGCAAGCTCAGAATCCCGTTCTTAAATCAGTTATTTTTGATGAGAAGAACTATAAATTCACTTGCAAAGAAGGGGAATATCTGGAGTTGGCGATTGATGATAAGGACTTCCATTTTTTCCAGATAGAAATTCTGGAAAACTTCCTCAAAATCACCAAAGGCAAAACTTCAACCTTGCAGAACAAAGAGTCATCCTATCAGCAATACTCAAACGAATCAGAAGCCAAAACACACGCTATTCGTACCATAGGCGAAAAAATTGCCTTCGGTTATAGCCGCAGCAAGCCCAAATTCAAGTCTACATTCAATACTAAAGACCTCCAAGATTTCAAAGAAAGTCTGGCTTTGCAGATAAAATCACAAACGGACCCTTCTTTCTCTAATAAATCAAAACAAAACAACAAAAGCAACAATGCTCCAAACATCAATGTTACTAATCCTGACTTAACCAGACAATCATTGAATAAATTTTCTGATAATGGCTCCAACTCCTTATACAATAACAACTATCTACAATTGCCAGGAGGTTCTGGACGGAAACGCAAAGGTGAAAACTACAGTATAACAAGCAAAATTTCAGATTTTTCTGATTTGACTGAAGATATGAGATCCCGTAACAGTTCCCGTTCCAGATCCCCTTCTCCAATAAATAATAACCCGCTTCCTGATACTTCATCAATGAACCTTAGTAATTCATTAATACCATCAGGACCTACTAAATTAGGCAATCCAACCTCCAAACCACATGATGTTCTTTTGGCAGAAACCTGGGATGACACTGTAAACCCCACAGGTTATTTGATGAGTGAAAAACTCGACGGGGTGAGATGTTTATGGACTGGAGAAAGACTATACTCCCGTAATGGAAACCAATTTTTTTGCCCGCCTTTCTTCACGAAAAATTGGCCAAACGCAGTATTAGACGGTGAGCTTTGGATAGCACGGAATACATTCCAACAATGTGTGAGAGTTGTGAAGAAAAAGACGCCAGAAGAAAATGATTGGAAGAAGATTCAGTATTTGGTGTTTGATACTCCTAGTTTGAACCTTCCCTTTGACGCGAGATATAAATTGATGGATGAGGAACTCAATAAGATTAACAACCCTTATATCAAATTAGTTCATAATAGATTATGCACCTCGAGGAAAGACATGGATCAAGAATTAGAGAAGGTTTTGGCTCTTTCGGGCGAGGGTTTGATGCTGAGAAACCCAAAGAGTTTTTATGAAAGGAAAAGAAGCAAGAATTTATTGAAAGTCAAAAAATTTCTTGATGATGAGGCCTTAGTCATTGGTCATATCAGAAGACCTCAAGGAGATCTTAAGGCCATGCAGGTTAGGTTGAAGAATGGGAAGGAGTTTAAAATAGGAGGGGGACTCACAGATGCAGAAAGGAGGCGCCCCCCAAAAATCGGATCTACAGTCACGTTTAAATATCAGAATTTAAGCGAAGATGGTATACCCAGATTCCCGATTTATTTGAGACCTTATGATAAAGTTTAAGGGACTTGTTAAAGTTTTGGGTTTTTTTAGAGAGAAAAAAATTAATGAAAAATTACAAAAAAATTATGAAATTTTTCATTTTAAAATTAAGAAAAATGGTTTTTTTTAATTTTTTTAATTCAAGTTTTTAAGAATTTTTTTTCTTTCAACAATTAAAAAAATTAGTCAAAATTGACACTCTTAAATTTAGTCATTAAAAAATGTATTTAAAAACAAAAAAAAATTCAAGCGGGTGATTTCCCATTTCTATAATTCTTTAATTTCAAAATGGAAGATTTCGAAGAAGAAGCAGTAGGTGGCAAAAAGCAAATCAAAACCAACGACTCTAAGAAAAAAGTGTTGAAAGCTGAGAAAAAGAAGGATGAAGGAGCCGCGAAAGGTTCTCCAAAGCGAAAGAACGCTGCAAAAAAAAACACCAAAAAAGAGGAAAAAAAGGATGAGAAGGGACAAAGCAAGAAAAATAAAGAAGAAACAGGTGAAGATGTAGAAGCTATGATGTTGGAAAATGACAATAATTCAGAACAGAATTCTGATGAAAATTTCGAATCTCCCACTAAGCTCAAATCTACTAAAAAGGTGTTTTTTTCTAAATTTTATAGGAAATATTCTTGAATTTTTTAGAAACCACAAGCGAAAAAAAACCAGAAAGCTAAAGGAGGGTCTGGAAGAGACGATTCCACAATAACAGTGTTAGAATATATGAAAAAAGTAAGTTTTTTCATCATTATTAAACATTTTTACAAATTATTTATGTATAAAAATAGCAAAATAGACCTTATAGTCTTCTGAATATTTTGGATAATTTGCATGGGGAGATCAAGAAAACACAAGGCCAGAAAATATTGGACCAATTGACTGAAGAGGGTGACTTGCAAATGAAGGAATATGGAAAGGCGAAAATTTATCTAATAAATCAAAAGAATATCCCTGTTGTTGATCCGAAAGAATTGGAAAACTTGAAAGTTTCGCTTGAGGCCAGAAAGGCTGACCATTCAAGTTTGGCAAATGAGATAAAAGCTCTAAAAAAAAAAGAAATGGACCTAAATAATCAATTAAATAATGAACAATTGGAGCAGGAGATAGAAAAATTTGAAAATTTGGTAATTTATTATGAATTTTAAATAAAAAAAAAGGTGAAATTTCATAATAAAAGTTGAAAGAATGTGACGAAAAAATTGAATTTTACAAATCACCAGAATATGTGAAAATACCGGATAATGTTATCAACGAAGCTGAGATAAAGAGAAACAAATACGAGGCACATTCTAAAAAAATCAATATTTTATTTAAAAACATTTGAAATAATTTAGAAAGAATGTAAAAAAAGAAGGAAGTTTTGCATGGATATGATCAATCAATTGGCTGAAGGAATGGATAAGAAGCCCAGAGAAATCGAGGTTGAATCTATCTATTCATGATTTTCTAATTTCATTCAATTTTTAGGAAATGATTGGTATAGAAAGAGATTAAAGAACCAATCTATATATTAATATCTAAGTAATATCATACAAATTTCAAAATTCAATGGAAAAATGACAAAATTTCTCTCGAATTAGAGTGATTTTAATAAAAAATATTGATAAAAATTCCACATTTTCATGTTTTTTCATCTTCCATCATCATATTTTCTTTCCAAATCCTGATCATTTTTTCCCCGTTGCTTTTTTTCAAGAATATCCCCTTTCCTTCGATTTTATTTCTCTCGAAATTCCCTATGAACACATCCCCATTCACAAATTCCAGCTTCCCCTTTCCATTCATCAAATCTTCATCAAATTCGCCTTCATATTTAATCCATTTGTCTCCCAAATCATTAAAATTTCTATAATCAATATCCTCAATATTTTGTTGATTCTGATAAATGTTTCTAAAAATACCAATTCCATTAAATTTGCTGTTTTTCCAAAATCCTTCGTATATGCAAATACTGCTTTCTAACATTAAACTTCCATAACCTGACATTTCATCATTATTCCATTCTCCAATATAATAGCCTTTATTAGTAAAAGTAAATTTGCCAAGTCCCTGTTTCAAACTTTCTCCTAATATTTGCCCGAAATATACTGAATCATCTGAATATTCAATTGTTTTTATTGGAAGGGCGAGATTTTCTAAGGAAGGCGAGGTCATTAAAGACTCTTTTAGGCTGTTGTTCTCTAAAATATCATTCTTTTTCTCAGGGATGGAATGATGAGAGTCGATTATGACTTGACTTGTGATTTCATCGTCCTGTTCGTTTTGAGACTAATAAAAAAAGACTTTTTTATAATAATCGAGATGGTTTTTTAAATACTTTGTAATTAAAGAGTGATTTCTTTAACATTGTGAGTGCGTTTTTTATTTCGCTGATGTTGTTATCGAATTTCTCGAGGTTTTCTTTATATTCTTTCAGCAGATGACACGATTCCTTCCCGTTTATATTGAAATTTTTATCTTTTTTCTCTGTTTCTCCATCCAAAATTTCATCTCCATTTGAAATTTCGATGATTTTGCTCAATTGGTTCGAACTTTTCGAGTTATTTAGAGACTTCCATGACAAAAAATATTAATAATTTGAATATAAAGAGAAAATGGACATAAAAATCGTCAGCTTGAATATCGGAATTTATGAGGGAGATAATCGGGGGATTATTGTAGTTTTGGGACTTGTGATGGAATTGTTTATCTGTCTTGGGCAAAGATATGGTTTGAAATGAACTATCATTGTTCTTATATGGAAAATTTAAGAAATCCGATCAAAATAGAAATTACCATAGTAGTTGAATTTAATATATAAAAATTTATATAAAAAATTTGATAATTTGTTATTTACTTTTTACCAACAGAAGAAAAATGTTCAGATTAAAACATAAAACGAAGGAGGGAAAAATTTAAAAAACCAAACGTAATCTCTAAAAAATTGGGAATTTTATTTTTTTTAAAGTTTTTCTTAATTTATATTATTGAATAGATCAAAATTTTTGATATTACAGACAACTATTAAAAAAAATCAAAAGATGCTTTTATTATAATTAAATATCAAGAAAGAATTTATAATAATAGTTTTATTTTCTTAAACAAAACTGTCCAGCCAAAGTCAAATATCATCCACTGCCACCCTTCTGACCAAAAAGCCCCCCCCTCAAATCAAGGGGATCTTTAATCGACCCCAACGTGGCAGTCTTCAACTTAATTGCACATATAAAAGTAACCAAGTTCCTCCCCTGCAAATCATTAAAAATAAGTCTGCGGGTCTTGATCCTAACAGGAAAAAACCCGAAATGACCCAGAACCCGAAAGATGCTATTATCAAAACCAATGTGTTGAACATTTTCATACAAAAAGAAGAACTCAGACGTCCTTCGATCGAGTCAGGCACCCTTCCCCAAAAAACCCGAAGGTCTCTTTTCAATGTTTTACAAAGACAAAAGACTTTAAAAACTGTGGAAAATGAAGAAAACAATAAGAAGAAGTCATTGAAAGCAATAGAAGAGTTGAAAGAGCCCGATCCAACATCAAAATACCAGGGGGTCATAGGCAAATACTTCCCTTCTTTCATGAAAGGAATCATGAAGAAAATAGGACCAGAGATTGACAATGAACCCAGTTTATCAGAGACAGTACAGAAGTCTGATAAAAACATTCCCTTTACTTTGGAAGATATGAAGTTCTTAAAGGATACCATCCTTAAGGAAAAATTGATCCTTGAACATGAGATCAAAGAAGTGACTTTGCAAAAAGCCTCTTCGATTCGGATGAGCTTTAAAGACAAATACAATAAAAAATGGGGGAAACTCAGAACTACAGCCCTTGCCATGGGCAAAATGCAGAGTCTGAAAAATATGGTCAAGGAATATGGGACTTCAATGAATCTAGTTGGTTTTTCAGCTGATAAACTCGAACAGTTGGAGGAAGTTCTCAAAAATGCCATGCCTGACAAAAATAGCTCGAAAATCTTCCTCTTTTATCCAAATTCATTTTTCTTGAATTATATTTGGGCTCCGATTCTATTGTTTCTAATGTTTTATAACGCCTTGATTATTCCTTATAATATTACATATATGACACAACCTTCGGATTTTGAAAGATTCTTGAGTTGCTTGTTTTTTATAGATATCTGTGTGAATTTCTTTATTGTTTATGAGAAGGATTCAATTCTCATTAAAAGCCCTTTCAAAATAGCTTACGTTTATATAAAAAGTTGGTTTTTCTTGGATGTTTTCTCTTTGATTCCGTTTGAATTATTAGGTTGTGGTATCAATTGTGGGTTTCCAATGACTAATGAAGATGATATTATTGATTTGGAGCCAATGTTTTCTATTCCATTGACATGGAAGTTTTTTACTTTATTTCGGATCTTACAAATCAGCAGAGCGCCGCATTTCAAAAGCTTTTTGAACCATACAAAGGATTTCTTCAAGATAAAAACCACTGTCTTTAGCACCTTGATTTTTCTCATACAAGTGATATTTTGTGTACATATCACAGGGTGTTTATGGCTATATACTGCGAAAATCAGGCTGTTTAGTCCAAACACTTGGGTTTTCATGTCAGTAAATTAATTTTTATAGTTTTTCATAAGTTCATGATGAAATAGTGATGGCATTGCAATTGGAGATGATGATTTTTCATTATATCTTCGATCGGTTTATTGGGCAGTTTCCACTATATCCACAGTAGGTTTCGGAGATCTGCATGCAAATAACGAAAGTAATTTAAAATCACTTAAATAATCATTTTAATCAATAATTAGTTGAAAGACTTATGTGTATAATTGTCATGGTGTTCGGAGCTGGGTTCTTTTCCTATACAATAGGCACTTTATCGTACCTTTTAGTAAATAATGAAGGCAGAAAGGGCAAGTTGAGAGATAAAATAATGCATATGGAGGCCTTTACAAAGGAAAATAAATTTAAATCGGCTTTAAAAAGGAAGCTGAAATCAGCTTTGACGTATAACTCAGCAAGGACGATGTTCAATCAATCAGAAAAAAACGAGTTTTTGAAAGAATTACCAATGAATCTCAAGTTCGAAATAGCTAATTCCATGTACCTCAATCTCAATACAAAGTTTGTTTTCTTCAAAGGCAAGGAACAATCTTTTATGGGGGAATTTATGCCTTGGCTATCACCGTTGAAATTCAATAAGGGGGATATTATTTATAGAAAAAATGAAAGTCCCATGTTTGGTAGATTTTCCATTTTTGCTTTTTGGAATTTTTTACATTTTCATGTTGTTTTTAATTTTAAATTTTTTTTGAAAAATACTCCCATTTTATTTTTTAGATGATTTCATCATTTTTGGATGAGTTTTTTCCATTTTTCTATTTTGTGTATAATTTAGAATTTTTTTTTTCAAAAAAATACTTTTACCGCTTTCATTTTTTAATTTATTTCAATTTCTGGAACAGTTTTTTGTTTTTGATATTTTTTCGAAAAACACTTTTAAACATTTAATTTTTAGTTTATTTCATTATTTCTGGAAGAGTTGGTCTGCTTACTGGCAAATACAACACCTGTTTTAAAACCTTGGTCGAAGGTTCCTATTTCGGAGAAATTGAAATCTATGAAAACATTCCTCGTATATCCACAATGCAGGCATGTGCTGAATGTCACCTCTTAATAATTCCCAAGGATGATTATGAAAAGATCATGTCTATTTTTCCAGACTATGATAAGAATTTCAAGGAGACAGCTCATAAAAAACTGGAAAAAATCAATGAAAGTCTTGAAAAAGTTAAAGATTTGCAGACAATTAAATTAAACTCACAGTTTTGGAAGAAACAGACCAAAAACATCTATCAATTGGCAATGGAAGAGAAGGAAAATAGTCTTGCTACCAAATCTAAATCAAGATTTTCTCAAAACATTGTCATTACCGAAATGAACAATAATTGTGACACCTCGAGACCTTTTTTACAAAAACAAAGCTCAATTTTTTCTTTTATGGGAGAGGTGAACTCACCGAAATCAAAGGAAGATGGCAATGAAAACTCTCAAAGTTTTATAGGGGAAAACAATTCACAGGAAAATATTGTGAATACTGAAGAAAAGGAAGATAAAAGCCTTGTGATGGCTGGAAGCACTATGATTCGAAGAAGTGTCAGTAATGGGTTTGTTGTGAATCAAACTAATCCCCTAGGAAATCCAAAGATTGGGAAAATTAATAGGAGAAAAAGCCAATTTTTTTATGGCGGAGGGATCAAAGGCTTGAAGAAAGAGGCCACCACCTCAGAGAATAAGTCGAATGATTTGAAGGAATTGAAGGAAAAATTGAAAAAGAGTGAAGAAATCACTAGTTCTTGTGAGAATGAAATGAAGAAAATTAGAAAATCGATTGAAATGATGAGGAACTTTGCTACTGAGTTGATGGAAAAGAAAAAAAAAAATCACATTATTGTAGAAAATTTTTTAGAAAGTTGATTGTTTTGGTAATTTTCCTATTTTAAAAAAAAAAATTTGATTAGAAATTATAACAAATGTTTAAAATTAGAATTTCCATGATTTTTTTTTAATTTTTTAAAGAAAAAAAAAACTGAAAATTTTTCTTCTTCTATATTATTATAAAAAAAACATATCCCTGAATCTTTTCTTTATAAAAAACATCATTTTCTTCTTTCTATGAACTTTTCTTCCAATGCCTCTATCTTTCCTTCCAAACAAGGTTACGACTCAACATCCTTTCATTTCCTATATGTTCATAATCTCAATGGTGAATTCCTCTACCTCTCTCCCGAAGTAGAGCCTATTCTAGGAGAACCTATTTCCTTTTTCATAAAGAAGACCTATTTCAACATGTTAGAAGACGACGAGAGCAATTGCATCCAATGCAAATCAAACACCTCAAAAACAATCGAGTTATTCAAGGAAGACAAAACCAGCATAAATTCCTACGAAGTTGTTCTGCGGAACTTCAAAACCAAACAACCGATGATCTGTCGTTTATTTGAGAAGGTCCTATATGAAAATGTTCCAAACAACGAGCCTAAAATCATTGGTATTCAGGGAATCACTATTTCTTCCAATAGCAATCTGGACATCTTGACGAATTATTATTGTTTCCTCCTGCATAAATCACAACTTCATTTCGTTTGTTCTCCGATAATGAGTGAAATCATTTCTAGTGATAATTGTCAGAAACTAACCACCAAAATCACTGAGATTTTTGAAATCCACCTCCAGTTCGTGAATCAAACTGACGACCATTGGCTTGACAAAGGAAAGACCCTTTTCCAGTCTCAAATCCTATTCTTCATTGAGAAATACCTACCTATTGAATTCATTCTCCCAGCGTTTCCCTTCAAAAGCAAAAACACAGAGAAAAAAGTGCTTAGCCACCTTCCAGACAAAGGAGAACGTTTAGCTCTTGAATCTCTGCATATCTTTTGCTCAGAAATCCAGAATATCTACCCTCCAGGCGCGAAAATCAGCATCGTAAGCGATGGCAGAGTCTTCGCGGATATTTTCCAGATCACAGATGAACATGTGAGTGAATACGGAATTGAAATCCGTGCAGTGGCTAAAGAAAAGGGATATGGATGGATAGATTTCTATAATTTAGAGTATTTCCTTGACAAATGTGAAACTCACGACATCGCAAGAGACCGACTAGTGACATATTTCGGGCGTAAAGTGGAGGACATCACGAAAAGAATTGAAATTGACCAAGACTACGCGAAAATGTACTGCGGGTTCACGAAGTTCCTGCTGGAAGACCTTTACAATTTCATGGAGAACGAGAAGAATATCCTTCGGAAGAAATACCAAATGTCGAGGACTCAAATGAAGAAAGATGCTAAAGAAAGGGCGAAATTCGTGATGATGCGAAACGATGCATATTCTAGAATGGTATGTACGCTTTTTCCGTTGCATATAAGACTCAGCATTCATGCTCATAACAACAGTGGGCCGAAGTTCGCGATTAGACTGTTGCCTTTGATGAAGATAAGTGAGAAATTGGTCTCGGATAACAATCTGCATATTCCAACACCATGGCATAATGTCGTTGTTGAGGATAAAAATGGCAAATTCGTGCTTATGAAGAAATTTCAGGTGGAGAGACATAGCGAAAAAATGGTGATGGTTTTGGATAAGAAAGGAATGCCTTCGCACTATGTGTTTAATTAGGAGAGTCTGGATAATTAGTTAAATTAATAGAATAGACTTATTTATTAGATGGACAATTTATTAATTAATATGATGATGAAGTCATTGCATCATTAAATGTTTGTGTTTTTATTTTAAACTCACAATTTTTTTTTTTTTATTCAAATTTTTATCAATTTTTTTATTATTTTTTATATTACAAAACTCCTTTGGAAGTTCAAAATTTTTATTAAAAAAAAATTTGTTAAAACGGAATATGGCCCTTGAGAAAAAGAAAAAAAATAAAAAAGAAAGCGATTTTTCGAACAAAACTATTTAAATTTTTTTTTTAACGGAAGAACAAAATCTTTATATTAATTAAGCCATTTAATTCTTT
>Ga0302186_10001304_pt1 | contig 21033 bp, 16 predicted proteins | sample II_Bog_E1_2_FD_198782 | JGI IMG/M metagenome (GOLD analysis project Ga0302186, IMG submission 198782) | Peat permafrost microbial communities from Stordalen Mire near Abisko, Sweden - II_Bog_E1_1 | ecosystem: Environmental > Terrestrial > Soil > Wetlands > Peat | place: Sweden: Abisko...
CACCCTTGCTTGTCCCCATGTTAATTTGTAGATGGATTTCATCAAATCTTTTGACCCTATCTCTTTTTTACGTAATGCCTTTTCCCTATATATTTTATTTAATTTTTCATCCTTTAGCATTTTTGATTTTGAAATGGAGATTTTGAGATTCTTTTAAAAAGTGGACAGTCCATTCCATTTTTTTTTTTTTTTTTTTAATTTGTCCATTTTTTTTTTATTTCTAAATGGTTATAACAAAATTTTTTTTTTTTAATAACTAGAATTCTAAAAACAAAAATTAAATCAAAATATTAATTTTTTTTAATGGAATCAAATAATTAAAATTCTCAATATTAAAGAAAAAATTTTTTTTTAGAAAAACCGGCCAATTGTCATGAATTTTAAAAAGTGGTTGTCTCTTAATAAATAAATCTAAGATTTAATTTAAAAAAAAAAAATGTTGTAACTGATAAAAAAAAAAAATAGCACCAATTAATTTTCTTTCATTTTATAATTTTAAGGATTCATATTATATTTTAAACAAGAGGACTTTTGCGTTCCGTCATGGCTTCATCCACCAAAACATCAGGAAATATCGTAAAATCTTTGAACAACTTCTCCACGCAATTCATCCCTTCGATCTTAGCGCAAACCTTTAAATTTACGCATAAATACTCGAGCAAAAACAAAATCAAGTTTGTGATTAAAATTAAAGCGAAAATTTGGAAAAATGACGTCTTTAAGCTAAACCCCTTATTGGTTTCTTCTTTTTTAGCTTTAGCCAATCCAATTCTATTATTTTCGAGATCATAAATGCTATAATAAGAGTTGAGAAAGGTTTGTCCAAGAATAATGATTTCCTCCAATTGTAAGGTGTCATCAACCACAAAATGTAATCTGCACAGATATTTAAAATATCTAAAGTAACAACTGGCTATATAATCTTTGGGTTGTATGGAGAAAACAGTTTCATTTATCATGACATTGAATATTGGGTATTTCATATCGTCACTTTCATCGCAAGTCATTTGTTGAATTTCTTGATAATTAGATATGAGTTCACAAGAAATTCCAATAGATTCAAAATATCCAATAATATCCTTTAAATCAATGGAATTCATCACAATTTCGCTGCTACCGCTATCAATCAAAGCTTTCTTATAAATAGAATCTATTGATTTTGTTTCGTTCCCCTTGCTAAAATACATAAGCTGTATAGGGATATTCCAAAAATCATCATCAATCACCTGTACATATGTGATATTTCCCTCAAACAACAATTCATCATACCCTCCAATCATCATTTTCGAGTCTTCTTGGCATTCATTACCCAATAAATACAATGAATACATGTTATTTTTGATCTTCCCCTGTTTCTTCAGATTCTCTATAAAGGTCATATAAGTTCCTGGAATAAAAGCTTTCTTTCCAATGCCCAAAATGCCTTCCCCCTTTAATTGTTCAATGTCTTGTATTGTTTTAACCTGTAAAAACTCTTGATCATCAACAACAAGACTACCCTCTGGATCCAAGGCGACTGAATCTTTGGTGACATACCCAGAAACATACCCTATTCCATATTGAATATCCACACTTGTATCTTGATTCTCATGACAAGTTTGAGAAGCTGAACATTGATAAAGATCAGCAATCCCTAATCGATAACAATTTTTACAGGAACTCGAACCCACCCATAACCAATTAGACCCTGTATCCAGAATCAAACGGAATTCTTTCTTCGGGTTACCGATATATAGTTTCACATTATAATGTATGTTGAAAATATTGCTTAAATTTGCTGAGTTATTGGATGTTTGGAGGTTTCTTGAGAAATTCAATGAATTTTTGTTAGAGTTTTGAAGCATTTGGGAATTAGAAAGTCCAAATGGAGTATATGGATAATGGGTTCGTTCAAGATTTAGTATGATATTGGAGGTAATGAAGGGTATGGCCATATTTATTACAAAATAGATGGAAAATATGAAAGTCATATTTAAAGGATTTTCAACTTTAAATTGGGATCGACTTTTTGTTTAAATTAAAGAGTATGCATATATTATAAATAAAGACTGTTGAATTAAAAAGTTATGGAAGAACTCAAAGATCATAGTCTTTCATTATCGATGGAACATCATTTCGAAATGATACCTCATGCCTTTTTCCAAGAAATACCCAAAATTAGAAAAAATCGATCATTTCATTCATTAAAACTGACAAAAATCCCATTTGAAAAAAGTTTCTTCAAACATAAAAGCTGCCCTTTTCTCATTTTAACACCCAATAAAACAGAAATCCAACCACCAAGTCCCAATTATAGGAAAAATACTGATGAGATTGACGATATGGAGAAAAAAATTACCTTTTTTAGTCAAAATTCATGCCATCTCACCAGCTTCATTGCCAATAAAACAGGGAAAAATTCTGAAATTCTCCAAAAAAATCCAGCTGAAAACATGGGCTTCGACCTTTCTTTTAACCAAAATGGACAAGAGGAAAACAAAGAAAATGAGAGTCATCATCAAATAACACCACCAAATTTATCAGATATGAATCATGATATTTCTAATGTTGGAGATGAAAGGATGCCTTATAATAATCTTAATAACCCAGCTTTAGGAAGACCAGAACCTCAAATAGAACAAATTGTCAGAAGTCAAGTAGAAAACGAAGAAAATCAGGGCTTAAATTCAGAGGACTTTGAGAAAATATATCGATATTCATTGAAATTGTTCATTTATAAGACCATAAAAAACCATTTCTTTGCTCATACCTTCATGTTTATGGTGATCTTGATGTTTTTGTATGATTTAGACTATGGATTTGTCTTAATGAGTATCTGGATTTCGGATTTCTTCAATTTTTTGTATTATGGATATAAGATTTATCTTTCCAAACAGTTCTACAAGTATGTGAAAAAGAGTTCTTTAATATTTTAATTAATAACAGTGATAAAGAAGTGCTCGAATTTGAAAGTTTCATCGAAACCATCTTCTTGGTGATTTTCAAAGGATTAATATATCTGAACCTTCATGATAAAAAGATGTCATATACTTCGATTTGCTTTTTGTTAGTAGCTGTTTTATGCCTCAACATTTTTCTTTTGTTTTATCTCAAAATTTTTAAGAAAGTCAACATATTTTCAGAAACTGTAATATTCTTTTTTCTTTTGTTCTTATTTTCAAATAATTTTTGTTTGAATAGATTGAATTTATTGGGAAATTCTTGATATTTGCTCAAATCCTGTTTATGTCTTTGAAAGGTGAAGGGATGATTCAATGGAACTGGAAAGACGTCTTTTGGATTTATTGGATTTCATTTTCTCTAATGATTCCCATCAGTGTGGGATTCTTCCTTTTATTTCTCGGCAAATTTTATCAATATTTTAACGATAATATCACTTCTTTGGAAGGTTTTTTTCATTAATTTTATCTCAAAAATAATTATTTTATATAGTGAAAGGTGTGTTCACTTTATTTTTTTACACATGTGGAATCACTGTGAATTCATTGGTCGTGAGTCAGCTTTTTGTTCAATGCTTGGATGATTCTGGGTGCCCTCAGGGAATGTTGTATTCTTCGTTTATATATTTCATAGTATTTTTGGGTTGTTTTTTGTTGGTGACATTGATTTTAAGGAAAAGTATCATGTAAAATAATAAAATTTTGAGGTTTTCATTAGGTGTTAAATAGAAAATTCGTGGAAAAAATCTCAAAAGATGAATCTTTTGATCTATCTCAATCACTAGAGAACAATAATAATCCACAAAATATTCAAAATCAAAATAATAACAACAATAATAGTCATAATTTGAATGATTCAAAAGGCTCAAAACAAGGCAAAAGGATAAAATATGAGAAAAATCCGTTAAATTTCATTTATCCTCAATTTATTGTAATTTCTTTTTATAAAAATAAATTATTTTTCTAAAATTATATATAGATCAAATATTCTTCAGGGTATTTTAAACTATTCGCAGCGAATCAACGCAACAAAACTCCATTAAACATCATTCAACCAGTGAAACAAGCCAAATTTAAGCCTGTTGATTCGAAGAAATTGAAAAACAGCCACAATAAAAAAAAGAAAACGAAAGAATATTCAGGTTTCAAATAATTTTGTTAAAAAATTTAAATAATATGTAAAAAAGCTTTTACTTTTGAAAAAAATATCAAAAAAAATTTGCTTGATTCTCAATCGCATCGTTTGACAACAACCAACAAGCCATTGTTTCCATTATCTTCAGATCGTGTGGTTTTGAATGTCAGTAAATATGAAATAGAAAATAAACAAATTCCGGGCTCAAAGACCTCCCGATTGAATAAAAGTGACATTGTTGTGCGAAATTATGAGTTGGATTTTGAGAAAAATGAGATTTCTCTGATAGAGAAATGTCCATCGACAGCTAAAAGAGGTGATAATGATCATACACCTGATAAAAGCTCGAATAGTCTTTTGACTTGTGTGATTTGTTTTCAAAATAATCCAAATGCTGTTTTTATGGAATGTGGACATGGAGGACTTTGCTATAAATGCGCTATTGCTATTTTCAGGGGAAGTGGATTATGTTCAATGTGTCGAAATGTAATTTTTTTATTAAAAATTTAAGAAATTAATCATTTGTATATCAAAGAAAATAACAGAAGTTTTAAATATTGATTTATCTTCAAAAAAAGATAATGTGTATAAAATTGTTGAGATCGCCAGGCTTGAGGAATCACATAATCTGATGATCTAAATTTATTTATCTCTTTATGTATAATAAATAGTTCAAGAAAATGTTCAAGAATTCTCTAATTTTTCTTTGTTTCTTTAAAAACTTTTAATTATTGAATAATAATACCTTATATTTAAATTTCCAAATGTCAAACAAAAAAACTAAGACAGACAACCCGAATAATCAGGTCCAACGTGTTCAAAAGCATCATTATCGAGAGGAGTATCTGGTTCAAGTGACCATAATGGAGGCTCGTCAATTAAAAGGTAAGGATTCAAGTGGTACCTCTGATCCTTTTGTAAAAATCACTGTTGGCAATTTACCTCCTCAAGTCACAACCACAGCTTATGGTGCGGCTTCAGCTGTTTGGAATCAAAGCTTCACATTCACAAATCTCTTCATAAATGATATGGAATTCGAGAAGTTTGAAATCCTCATTGAAGTAATTGATATGAACAAGTTCGCAACCAATTCTTTGATTGGTAGGTATTCAGTAGGTTTGGCCACATTATATAGAAGCAGCAATCATGAATTATATAATACATGGTTGGCTTTGACTCATCCAAGCAGTGATCTTGAGCCTCAAGGGTTTCTGTTAGTGTCCGCTTATATCGTCGGGACAGAAGATAGACCACCAGTGCATGCCATCAATGAAATTGTCTACTTTGATGAAGAGCCTGATGAGGTTTGATAGGTTTATTTAAATTTGAAAAAAAATATAATTTTTTTAGTTTGATGGACTTGCAGATGAAGAGCTGACAGCCGAGCAATTGAAGGCTAGAAGAGAAAGGGCCAAAAATCCAGCAGTTATTGGCAAACCAAGCATGTTGACCACAAAATACCAAATGATGGTGAATATAGTCAGAGGTGAAGATTTTCCTATTTTGGGAATGACACAAAAATGCGACCCGTAATACAATTTTAAAATTTTTTTTGAGAAGTTATTTAAATAATAATTAGGTTTATTTCAGCAAGATGTTGTGGAAATGTCTTGATCACTCAAGTAGCAAAAAACACAGTCAAGCCCCAATATTATTCCAAATTATGCTTCCCTTGCGAATTTCCTGTCTATAATGACAAAGTGATCATCCGAGTTTGGGACAAATGTTTTATGGCAGCTGACAACTTTATAGCGAATATCCCAGAAATCGCAAAAGAAAACGATTTCTTTTCCTTGAATTATCTCCAATCTAGGGGAGGTATGATGCCGTTTAGATGGTTCAATCTCTATGGGATCCCTCCAAATGAACGAAATCCTAATATCATAGATTCTTTTTTTAAAGGAAACAAATTGATTGAAGGAACGTGCTATTTTGGACGTTTGTTATTGTCCCTCTCATTAAATTCTCATGAAAAGCCCATGAAAGGGATTCAACAATTGAGTGCTTTCCGAGAACCGGCTTCGATTAATTATATTTTGAGAGTAGATACTTATGAATTGCAAGGTGCCAAGGATTGTGGCCCTCAAGTCAAGGTAGAGGTTGGTGTAGGCCCGACTTCTTGCGTTTCAGTTCCCACTTATCAAAAAAAAGATTATGATCAATCGAAAAAAGAGGGTAAAAAAGTTTATATTGCAGATGCTTACGAATGGAAAGAAAACAAAATCAAAATTGAAGAACAGATATGTAAAGAACTCCCACAAGATAAAACACAAATTCCAGACATCATTATCTCTCTTTGGACAAATTCAAAATTTTCTAAGGAGTCTTGGAAAAGAGTAGCTTATTTGAGAATTCCAGTGACTGGAGCTGATATCACTACAAATAAACCCAGATGGTATGCCTTGAAATCTATTTCCAATAACTTGGATCCTTCAGTTCATAGTTATATTCTTCTGAACATTTCTTTGAGAATGAGTGTTGGGAACCAAGAGATACCCAGAATACCTATACGAAGAAACATCAAATGCAGCTTTTTCTTCGCAGCATATCTTTGGGGAGGTTATAATCTTGATCCAGAAAGCAATTCTGATGATATTCAAGCAAAAATTAAGGTGAGAATTGCCCATTATCAGAAAGACTTGTCAAATGTGAAAATTGGCAGGAACCCTATTTGGAACGAGCTATTAATCCAAATTGTGGATTTAGATGAAAACCTCGAATTCGCATCAAATATCATTATTACTGTCGACAACCCACGGAAAAAGCTATTTGGCTTAATCAATCTATATGAGGCAAATATTGGAGAAATCTGTGTTTCTGCCATGAATTGCAAAACAGAAAAAGATCCTTCAGAGCCTACTTATAGTGGTTTTACACCCTTTTATCAATATTATCACATAATGAAAGATGGGGTATCGCAAGGAAGAATTTTGGCCTCATTCCATTTATTCAAATTACCCAAGAAAAGGAATCCGTTAAAGGAAGAGTTTAGAAGAGCTAATGATTTCAATCCTTTGAAGGATATTATCAAAAGCAAAGTAGAATTCTCTCTTGTGGGAGTCAGAAACTTACCGTCCCCAATAAAAAATCCACAAATGAGGATAAGAATAGCCATCGACCCTCCTTTCGAAAAAAGCCAAACACCCCCCACTTTAGAACAAATCAAGAAAAATTCCTTCATTGAAGAAATCATCATTCCAAAAAAACAAGAATCCGCAGCACCAAAGGAAAAATCATCAATGGGAACTCAGAACCCGAATTTTTTGAAGATTTATAGTCATATTATAGAAATTCCTAAGAATTGGAAATTTTTCCCGGCAATTGAGGTTGAATTCCTCAGCGAGGGATATTTCAAAAGCAATTATAGAAGCGAAATCCAAATATTTGAAATGGCTGATTGGTTGAATGATAATGAAAAGGATAATGCTCGGACTTTCTATGAGAATGGGAAGAAGCCACCAATTGAAAAAGTGGAGGCAGAACAAGAAAAACTAAATGATACTATTGAGGATATCATGGATGATATCAAAATCACCATACATACTGAAAAAGACGAGGAGGGTTCTAAAAGGAAATTATTGGATGACTCGGAGAGAAAAACTGAAAAGAAGAATCAAGATGATGAAAAAGATTTTAATGAAAAACCGACAATAAAGCCTGGCGAGGAGAAAAAAGAGGAAAAAAAGGAAGATGGTGCCCAAAATGAGAAAAATGAAGAGGAATTTAATGATATGAAGGGGAAAAAAAAAGGAGACATATCTTATGAAGATGAAGCAGATCTTTTTATAAGGAACGATAAGTTTTTTAATGCCAAATTCGAGGAAATTTTAGAAGTAATGGCCACGAAAGGGGATAAAGCTGTAGAAGATGAATGGAGAAGAGGAAAAATTGATACGCTCAAAGCAGAAATTCTAAATTTGAACAAACTTGATAAATATTACGACGCCCTCAAAACCAAAAAGATAAATGCAATCCTTCATTTGAAACTTTCAAAGATGAATGAGGAAAAGTTCAAAGTTCAAGATGACAAAAGTATTTATCAATTTAATTTTTTATTAGGATTTTTTTTTGAGAATTTTTTAAGAATTTTTTTGGATTTTTTTTTGAGGGATTAGTCTTTTTATTGGTATGGGTTGAAATAAAAATGTGTGGGTGCACATTATTTATTCAAATTAATTAAATAAAAACAATATGTCACATTTTTAATTTTGTTAGTTGGTGAAGATTATAATTACGGAAGAGATGTGCATAAGGGAGAGATAAAAGAACGATTGCAATTGCCATATGAGAAATATGAATTAGAGGAATGTTCGATTTTTTCTCAAGGTCTGAATTCCTATAACAACAATGTGCGCAAAATTAGGCAAAAATCTCAAGGAAGCATATTTTTAAAAGGGAAAATAAAGATCGAAACAATAGCAGCAGATACAACCGCAAAATCTAACAAAGATACAAAATCCAAAGCTAAATCCTCTACGACATCAAAACGTAGTAAAGCGAAATCTTCCAAAAACCGTAAGCTCGAAGAATATCCTTTTAAAATTTTTGACGAAAAATTCTTGGATTTCTTCGACACAATTCCTCCTTTGAAATGCAGAGTTTATATTCTCAGATGTCTGAATCTCAGCGCACAAACCAATCATGTTGACACAGCTCATTTATTGGCTGGTCTTGAGGGAAAATGCTCTGCAAATGCATATCCAGAAATTCTTGTCGGTTCTGGTGAAAACAACGAGGAAACAAAAGAAGCTGTGAAATTGGTAAGTGATTCTGAAAGGTCAATACCACAAGATTTGAACCCAAAGTTTTTTAGAATGTTTGAATTGGATGCGAGTTTACCCCAGGATTGGAAATTGGAGATAAGAATTTGGAATAAAGAGTTTATCAAAGATTCTTTGATTGGATCAGTGGATGTGGATATTGAGGATAGATTATGGGGGCAACAAGAATTGCAACAAAGATTGACGTTGCAAATTTACAAGAAACATTATGAAGCCAAGAAGTTAAAACTCAAGTATAATTTCGAAAAAAATGAAAAGAAGGATCTTTATGAAAAAAAACTTTCCGAGATCAATTCGTATATTGAATTAATCGACAAGGATTTCAAAGTGCCTGTTGAATATGCTGCGTTGATGAATCCTGATAAAAAGACTTCACAAGGAATTATTGAAATGTTTATAGAGCCATTTCCTTTGGAAGTTGGTAAGAATCATTTATTTTTAATTTTGTAAAACTTTCTAAAAAAGCGAAATTGATTCCAGCTTCTTCTATTGAGCCCCCTCAACCAATGGAATTTGAAATCAGGCTTGTTATTTGGGAGACTTATAATATTTTTAGGACAAAAGGTGTTGTTGATATATTTGTAAGGGTGTCACAGGAAGCTTTTGGATGGGTTTCCGATGGTATCAAGAAAGAGACAGATACTCATTTGGGCAGTGAAGATGGTTATGGTTTGTTCAATTGGAGAATGGTTTTTCCTCTGCAAATTCCTTGTCCCTTCCCTCGACTAAGGTTTGCTGTATATGATATGGAGACTCTTTCTTCTGATGAGAGTATAGGAGAATGTGTGATTAGTTTCATGAAGTAGCATTTTAAAAAATAAAAAAATTAATTTCTTTGAATAGAATCATAAAGAGATTAAGAACAGAAGGAAAATATGAAATGCAACCAAGGAAATTGAAAATTTTCCATCCTAATTTTCCTGATGAAAACAGAGGAGAAATTTTAGTGTCTTTGAGTATTATTTCCAAGCAGGAAGCTTCTAATAATCCACTTGGGGATGGGCAAAGTGAACCAAATCATGATCCATTTTTGGAAGCTCCTAAAATCGGACGAGGAATAGGAGATTTCCTTAAAGGAACTCTGTTTGATTTTTCATTGTGGAGGTTTTGCGGAATGAGGGCTTTGAAGATTTTGTTGGCTTCTTTGGCATCTTTGGTTGTCACATTGATTTTATTTGTGAAGCCAGGGATATTAGTTAAGTAGTGTGTTAAAAAAAATATATTTTTTTAAAATTGAACCTTTTTTTAATTATTATAAGCTTTGAATCAGCTTTTCGCTATAATTTATTTAATTGTTTTGCTTTAAATAATTTTTGATTATAAATAGTGTCAAAGTTTTTTTCAAATAAAATCATATCATCATTATTGATGAGAGCATTCCTTTTCCCATTTATTTTATTGAATTTAAGAAATTCATTTTGCTTTGACCTCTTTTTTGACTCAACTGCTCAAGGAATTGATTCGGACGGGACTGAGGCTAACCCATTCCAAGAACTAAACATTACTTATTTTCTCAACATTCATGAAGAAATCAACCTCATTATTAATAATTCTCTGATAATCAGTCAAGAATGTGCTTTTGAATTCGATGGGATGATCTTAAATTTTAGGTTTCTTTTACAACTAATTCTATATATTTAAACAATAACAATTCAAAATATAAGAGGGTCGAATGAAGAAAAATTTGCGAACTTTCTTTTTCTTAATGAAGGAAATTTGATTTTTAACAATATGACTGTGAGTTTTTTAAATATAAGGATGGGAGACATTAATATTAGTTTATTTCAAACACAAATATTCCTTTTGAACAACAATGCAACGATCACTTTTTTGGTGAATACTTTTTTGATTTTTGTGATTTATATATTTTTACTTAGAATTGCCTTTTTGAAAATATAACTTTAGACAATCTTGAGGGTTCCTTTCAGCAAGCTTTGTTACAAAATTTTGACTCTAACCTTTTTATGATTTACACAAATATATCAAATATTAATTTAAATGTCAATTCCTTCATAATGGTTAATTCATATGAAATGAATTTCTTGGACTTGTATGTCGCAATTCAAAACTGCTTGTTTTTCAATATCATACAAAAAAATTTATCTCTTTTTGATGATGTTCAACTAAGCCCCGTTTTTTTGATTCAAAATATTCAAATTAATCTCGAAATTAACAATTCAAGTTTTTTTATGAGTTTTGTCATAATATTTTTTAAGAAGTATTACAATTTCATTGTTTAAGATTCAGATTTTTTTCTTTCAAAAAACACAAATAATACCTTTTTAGTGGATGGTGTCATCATCAATGACATTATTATTCGAGGGCATTTCATAAACGCAATTTTACTTACAAATATAACCATTATTGATACAAATTGCTCAATTTCTAATGAAACAACTTTATTACAAAATATGACTTTTAATTCTATAGGTGGTTGTTTTAGAATAGAAAATGCTTATAACAGTTATTTTGAAAACTTACTAATTTTTGATAGTTTTAGCGATAAAACTACTTATGGAATAACGATAATTGATGATACAAACGCTTTCATTTTGGATCCAACAAGAGAAAGAAAGGCCTCTTTTCCTAAATTAAGAAATTTTTAATCTTTTATTAATAAAATATCTAGATTATTATTAGAAATAGTTTCTTTTTTAATAATTTCCTTATTGCTCTTTATTATGATGCAGAAGCAGCAGGAGCATTGTTTTTGGACACAACAGTGGATTCATTTATTAGTGACTGCATTTTTGAGGTTAAATTATTTCAGATTAAATCTTTATTTATTTGAGTAATATATAGAATAATATTGTTTGTTCATTGAGTTCAAATGCGAAAGTTTCAAGTCCCTGTATTTTTTCAATCAACTATTTTAATAAGTTTAAATTTGCAAGTTTTATTTTTGACTTAAATATGATAGTTTGTATATTGAAGATAGCGAATTCATTGACAATGAGTCAGATTTATTGTCAAATTGCATCACCTTTAATGGAATAACGCTTTCTCTCATTCGTACTCAATTAAATTTTCCTAAAAAAATAGAATTAAATGGAAGGCACTAAGTTGATTAACAATATGGATACATTTAAGACGACAGATTTAGATTTTTTGCTGCTTAAAATTGGAAGTGCCTGCCTTTTTCAAGGAAACATTTTATATTCAAATTCATCTTATTATGAAGGAAATAATGGGTATAATGGTGGGGCTTTAATGATTCAATATCTTTACTATGAGTCTCAAACATTTACCATAGAAAATTCAATTTTTACTCTTAATCAAGGGGCTTTCGGAGGAGCAATTAGTTTCGGGATAAACATTAGAACCATCAATGGACTTATACAAAACAACTATTTTTACCAAAATTTAGCTTATTGTAAATTAATTTTTCCTTTTCAAATATTCCTTTTCTAATCTTTTAATAATTAATATATCAAATCAACTTTATCAAACGCATTTTTAGTTATTTTGAACAATTTATTTAACAAATGCCGTGCTATTTGGGGGGCATGCTTTGATATAGAATTATATTATTATGTGCGGTCTGAGAACAACATTTTCCAAGGTGGCATCTCTAAACAATATGCATATGATTATGTAGGAGAACCTGGTATAGGATCAGGCTCAGCCCTGATGTTGCTTGGAATCATCAATGAAACAGAAAGTCAGTATATTGGGTACAACAATCAATATTTAGATAACTATTCCGAAAATATGGGTAAATTTAAAAGAAAAATTTATTTGTTAGTATAAAAAATCAAAGGAACAATTATAGCTTTTGGAGGGATTATCAACGAGAAGAAATCATATTTTTCTAGTATTCATTTGTTTTTATTTATGTTATTTTTTATTAAAAATAGATAATAATGCCTTATGGGGTGGGATTTTATATACACAATTTATTTGTTTTCCTTCCTTTATTGAATGCAAGTTTGTGAATCAGAGCAGTGATTTTTCTGGTTTTATACATATTTTCACAATATTTCTATATATATTCAACCTCAAATTAGGTGGTTTGACTTTTTTAACTGATTTTAGTCATTTGGAGATCATTAATTCAACAATTATTGTAAATTAAAAATAATTTTAAAAGAAAAATAAATTTTATTAGGAATGTTTTTCGATCCAAAATGGTGGTGCCTTTTTTATTTCTGAGCATTCAGGACTGACTTTTACGAATTCAACAATCACTAACAGTTATTCACTTTATGGCTCGATTTTTTATTTCCAAGAAAACTATGAAGGTGTCTTCTTAGTTGAAAATTCTGAGTTCATTTCAAACTCTGGAGAATTTTCTTTAATAGATACTGGCCAAACCTCCCTTTGCATAGCAAATTCAACATTTTATGATTCCTTCAACAATTTATTTTTTTTGGTTTTTTCTAATCTGGAATTAGTAAATGTTTCTATCATCCATCACCTCTGCACTACTAAATTGCCAGGATGCATCATCAATGCTCAAGTTTCTTCAAATATTTCAATTCAAATATCTTGGTTTGAAAATGTTCAAAGCGTGATTGAGGAAGGAAACATCTATCTTGAAACATCAAAAATTTATTTTGAATCGAGTAAAATGACCCTTGTAAAAACAGAGCAAAACAAAGGAGCTTGTGTTTCTGGTTATTATCATTCTCAATTTAGTGCTAATAATTCAGAATTTATCACGTATGATAATAATTGCTTGTTTTTCTCTCAAAGTTTTGTCTCGATTAATAATTCACTTTTCAATAACACTGAGGCAATGAACATTGTTCTCGAATACATGGATTATGGGACATTTTTTTGTGAAAGCTGCTATCAGGTTTTGGTGGATGCTTCTTTTTTCATTGGAAATCTAAAAACAATTAATGGATCTGCAATTTTTATTAGCGCAACTCAACAAGATACTTTAACCAATGGAGAAATTTACAACTCATATTTCTTTAATAACCAAGCCTTTGAGTGCGGGACTATTTCTATAAATGATTATAATATATCCATAATTTCAAATATTTTTGAAAAAAACTTTGCAAATGAAGGTGGTGCTATATATAGTAACAATGACAGTAAATCAAAATCTGTATTATATATTTATAACATTCATTTCGTTTTATTAGAAAAAAATCTATGGGTCATCATAAATGATAACACTTTTCTCAATAATATGGCATTTCAGGAAGGAGGGGCCATAAAATGGATTGGAGAAACGCCAACCTTTTCAAATAATGTTTTTTTCAATAATTCTGCAATATATGGAGCTAATATTGCTTCCTTCCCAATACGAATGACTTTAAGAATTTATAATTCTGATGATTCTGAAAATATTGATTCTCCTGGTCTAGATGAAAATTTGATGAAGCAAAATTTCTCTTTAAAGTAAAGTTTAACTTTTTAAACTATTCATCTTTGAAATTATAAAAAGCGAGTTAACCAATAATTCCAATATCAGCAGTGGAAATGTAATCCCTTTTACATTTCAATTCTTAATCTTAGATGTTTATGGCAAAATTGTTAATTTAGATGGAGGGTGAATATGAATTTAATTTTTTTAACTTATTAACATTTAAAGGAAAGTAACGATAGATTTTTATTCAAATATATCAAAAAATTCATCAGATATTATCGCGGGCTCAAATCCACAGCAAGTTCTTTTTGGTAAAAAAAAACCTTATAAATTAAAGACCATCAAAATAAGGAAGCGCAGTTATAAACAATTTAATAATTTTCTATCCTCCTGATTCCCTGATCACTCTTGTGGTAGAATCGACAACAATCACGGAATTTTACGAAGATTATTTGAATGTATCACAAAATGAAATAAATTCTGGATCTAATAATCAATTTCTTTTTGACATTTATTTGCGGAAATGTGTTATCGGAGAATACCAGAATTTTGCAACTCATCAGTAACCTTAAAACAAATTAAATAATTTTTAATTTTGTATTTTAAAGATGTGAAGCTTGCTCAGTTGGTGAATATTCTTTGAGTGATGGGATGACAACAATTTCATGTAAAAAATGCCCAATTGAAGCTGATATGTGTTATCGAAATGTCATCATTTTAAAACAAGGTTTTTCTACCAAAAAATTTGAAATATAACTTAATAACAAAAAGGATATTGGAGATCCTCTAATTCGACCGATGTTATTTACTCATGTGATATTTATCAGGAAAAATGCTTGTAAGTTGGATAAAAAATAAATCTGAGAAATTTCTAGGGGAGGATTTGATAGTGTTTGTGAAACCGGAAATATAGGAATTTTGTGCAGTATATGTGAATTTGGATATGCACAGAGTTTTGGAAGTCCTTCTTGTGAAATTTGTCAGTCAAATTTTGTGAATATTATTGAATTAATTGGATTCTTTTTGATAATGTTGATTTTTGTGTCAGTATTTATAGCGTATAATAATTATTTTATTTTATTTAATTTATCTCATAAATCTTTAATTCAGAATCACCTTGAGACAGGTGGATAGAATTTTAAAGGAAGATATGTCAATATCGATTTCGACCTTAAAAAACAGCAAAAATAATTCTAATAAACAATCATTATCAGTTTATTTCAAAATATTGTTGAATTATATCCAAATGATTTCAATAATTCAAACCTTAGACCTTCAATGGCCATTGTCTGTTCAAAATTACTTTAATATATATTCAAACATAGGTGGAGCATCAATTCATATTTTATCTTTGGACTGTCTACTTCAAAACTATCATATTGAAACCGAGCCGATTTATATTCAAACTATGTTTATTTTATCAATTCCCTTTATAATCTTCTTCGGTGCTATCATAATATTTGCAATTATTTCATGGATAAAGAAATATGTTCAAAAAGCCCACATTGTCAATACTTTTATAATAATTTCAGTGTTTTTCCAACCTTCAATTATAAAACTGCTATTTGATAATATCGATTGTGAAGAGATTGAAGACATTGAATATTTAGAATCTAATATGAAGATTGAATGTTATTCTAATTACCATATAAAATGGGTCATTTCTCTTTTTCTCTTTTTCCATTTTATCATTTATAATTTTTATTTAAAATTAAGACAAAAACAATCATAATACCTTTTATGATCATATGGATTCTATTATATCCAATGGGCTGTTTGATTTATTTGATAGCTCATCGAAATAGCCTGCATCGCAAAGAAATGAGAGCACAGTTCAGCTTTTATCTCAGTGGTTATAAATCAAAGCTTTTTTATTGGTAAAACCTTTTTATTTCTTTCATCTTAATTAATCTTTAGGCAATTTTTAGTTATGTATCTAAAAATCTTCTTTATCGGAGTGAATTTGATCCCAATAATTCCATTTTTTAAAATTTCCATTCTTTTTTTTTCCTCTACATTATTTTTTATTTTAAATGAACGATTTAGACCATTTATATATAAAGAATTGAATGTTTTGGAGCTGTATTCATTACTATCAGTCTCATTAACGATTTTCACAGGGGCTTTTTTCGTCAGCAATATTGATGGCTATTTCGAAGATCTGTGTTTTGCATTTATCATTCTTTTAAACACCGTTTTTTGCAGCAAATGCCTCTTAGCAGTTTTAAGAATAATTCTTCCAATATGCAAAGCAAAAATTATAATAAACTTCCCAAAATTGACTTCAAAAATGACTTTTGTTTTTTCGAAATTCTTATCTTTAATAAAAAAGATTCGAAGAAAATGCCATTTAAAGAGAGTCAATAAATGTATGGAAAAACTTGGATTGAAGAAACAACATTCAAATTTTGTGAACCTTGGCAACATACTTACTAGGAAAAAAATGTATTATTTGAAAAAATTATTATATTTACATAATTTTTTTAAATGATTAGAAAATTTCCCCCGAAAAATAGTATGAAGGTCATTTAATAAAATTGATAGTGACAAATATAATCAAATTTTCAATTATTGAAGTTTTTTTTAATATTATTGAAGTTTAATTTTTAATATATATTTTAAAGCAAATTCAGTTGATTTTTAAAAACCTTAACTAATTTTATCGAAAACCCACCTTTAAAAAATATAAAAAAAATAATATTTTAAAAAATTATTTGAATTTTTTAAGCTTTAAAAGCCAAAATTTTCCCAGGAATAATAAAATTTATCAAAAATCTCCCTATAAATCCCTTCCCATCTTCGAATTCATCTCTCTTGCATTTTCCCCCAATAATTCCGCATTGTCCAAATTCGTGAAATAATGTATAAAAAGCCTATTAATTTATTGTAAAAAATAATTTGAAATTCCCTTTAAACCTTTTTATATCTTCTTTAAGATCTGAATCTCTCCTCATGAAGCCAGTTTCGATTTCCGAAGAACAAATCTTGCCCCCTTCTTCTCAAGATCGTGGTCATATTCCCAACATCGATTTCCTTTCCAGCATAATAAAACTTGAGGAAAACCCACCGGATTCCAAGAAAAATCTGGCACTTCCAGAAACTCTAAATCCACAAAAAACCGTAAAAAAATCACAACTCAAGCATCTTTCCTCGAATAAAAAGCCCAAAAACGAGGATTTGAGATATAGTAGAGGCATGAGTTGGAGCCAAAGCCATGATCCTGAGGGTTTTTATCAATTGAATAAAGGAATGGAAAACTTTAATAATGTGATAAACGGAGAAGAAGCTATTAAAGATAATATTGTGGCTATAAAAAGCCAAAAGGAGAAGAGTTTATGGCGAAAAATCAAGAATTTTATGTTAAATGAAGGGGATTTAAAACGAGAAACGGAATTGATAGTCACAATCAATGATTTGAGCTCGAGAAGCAATTATGATCTCTTTATCAAGAAAATGAAAAGGATAGATAAACGTTACATCCGTCAATTGCGCTTCAAAAATCTGAAAAACAAGCTTCTAATCCAACAATGGAAGGAAATCGAACTAATTATCAGAGATTGGCCTTTGAATTCCTTGAAATTCGAAGGCACTCGATTAGAAAAAGAACATTGTAGGACTTTATTATATTTCCTAAGAAACAATCATAATCATATAGAAAATTTAACCTTTAATTATAATGGCTTGACCTCAGAAACCTTACAATTTCTCTTTCGAGATATGTTGAAATTGTCTGATCTGAATAAACTCAAAAGACTCTCTATCAAAAATAACCCATATATTTATCAAAACTTGAGCTTTTTCCAAAGCTTCGATGAAGAACTCAAAGCCAAAACCAAGACTTCGATCGGGTTTCTCTATAAAGTCGATCGGGAGCTCATATCCAAGAAATTCAATTTTCTATCTTTGGATTTTTCTGATAATAATCTCGATGATCGTAAAATCAAGAAAATCATCCTCGGCCTTCAAGATAATCATAGCACCAATGATATCCAGGCTATTAATCTAGCGAATAATGAGAAAATCACAGAAAACGGATGGTCTCTTTTCACTGAAAAACATTTGACAACTGCGATGAACCTTCATTCTTTGAACATTTCTCATTGTAATCTTGATGATAATAGCTTCAAGCGAATATGTGAGGGAATAACCAAGAACGAGGCTTTAAATCTCCATACATTGGATATTAGTGATAACGTGAATATATCTGCATCAGGATTTTTGTTTTTCGCTCGTAAAGTGCTTTTGAGATGTCTCAGTCTGGAAATCCTAGTTATGAGCAATTGTGGATTAAACGATTTTCTAATAGAAGGGATCGTTGATGGACTTTTATTGACTGAAGAAAACCTAGAAATCATTTCTCAACGTTGCAATTTAAGCCTTTCAGAATCGGTTTTCTTGGGTGATCACAAATTAGGCTTGAAAAGCCTCGATTTAAGCCAAAATTGGAGCGTTTCTGATAAAGGATGGTTGAAATTGTTGATGCCTTTGCTTTCAATGGCTTCGAAATTAGAACATTTGAAATTGCGAGATTGTGTATTAAATGAGGATAAATTGAAGAATATCATTGAATTAATAGGAAGTCTTCATTTAAAGAGTTTCGATGTCAGTGAAAATGCTAGTATCACAGAAATTATAGGCTGGCCTTTATATAGTAACTCATATTTATTCAAATCCAATCGGATACAAAGCCTCAATCTAGCCAAAAGCAATATAAACTCAGAGAAATTCAAAGTGATTTATTCAGGATTAAGCAGGAATTTAAACGCTTTTGAAACTTTACAGGAATTGAACCTTTCTTATAATTTAGAAATCAAAGAAAAAGATTTTGGCTTGATTATGAAGGAATTTGCTATAAGATTCTCGAAATTAAGAAGCTTGAAATTGAGGAAAATAGGCTTTTCAGATGAAAAAATAAGAAACCTAATTTTTGAACTTGAAAAACAGGAAAAGCCTTGGTTTCTGAATCTCCGAGTCTTAGATATTAGCGAAAACCCCGAATTAACAGAAATAGGCTTCTTCTCCTTGACGAAGGGACTTTTAAAGCATAGTCTTTTATTAGAGGAGCTTTATTTCGAAGCCATGGATTTAAATGATAAGAAAATAACGGTTTTAATAGGCTTTTTAAGGGAAGAAGTCCAGAATTCGCGATTGAAAAGTCTAAAAACCCTGAGTTTTAATGGGAATTCGAATTGTTCGGAAATCAGTTTTCAAGATTTTGGGTTATTTCTTAAGGATTTCCAGGATTTGATATTGAAAAACCTCAGTAAAGCCTTGAATATCAAATTCGCTGATTGTAAAGTCCATAATATGAAATTATTGAGATTTATCGAGGCTTTCGATCAAACGAAAATCACTCTTTCTTCATTGGATTTGAGCAAAAACAAGGATATTTCCAATGAAGGCTTTAAGAGTCTTTGTGAGGCGATGATTGCTGATAAATTAAGGATTTCGCATTTGAAATTGAGCGATTGTGTGTTAAATAAATGGAAATTGAAGGACATTAGTTTCGGGGCTGAACTCGAAAGTCTCGATTTATCAGAAAACCTGAATATTTCAAGTAACGAATTCGAGAATCTGCTTTCTAAATCTTCTAAATTAAAGACTTTAAGTCTTCGCAAATGTTGTTTAAAGGATTCTGATCTTAAAGTGATTTCTCAAATTCTCTATAATAACAAATTAACCTCACGATTTCTAGCCATTAATTTCTCTAGTAATATGGATATTTCGGCTTTAGGATATAAGGCTTTTCTTTTGGCCTTTTTCGCAAAGGAAAAAGCTTTGAATGTTTCTGCATGGGCTTTAAAAAATGGAAATGGCTTGAATATTGATATGGAAGCCTCTGAAAGCATTTCTATTAATAAAGACATAAAAAACCAAAGAGAATCCATGAATACTCAATTAAATGACATGAAATTCAAGACTGTTTGTAATACTTTGGCTATTCAAAAGGCCGAATTTCAAATGAAAACACTCGATTTATCAAAGAATAGAATATCTAGTGAGACTTTCGAGGAATTCGTGAATAAAGTCCTGCTTCATTCCAAGGAATTAGAAACTTTGATTCTCGATAATGTGGTTATTAGCAATAAAAAATTCGCCATTCTGATTAAATTCCTTGAAAATTGTCCTGAAAATGTCCATAATTTATCTTTAAAAGGAAGTAAAGATATAAGTCCTGAGTTATGGACTAGATTCTTTGAAAATATCAGGAAATTGACTTTAAAATCGCTGATTCTAGATGATTGTGATCTAAATGATATGAGAATCGAGGCTTTTATAACCGGGATCAATGGAAATGTTAATTCCTTGGATTTAAACAAGACAAATATCAATAAAAGTCTGAATTTTCTTTCTTTAACCAATATAAAAAAGGTCAGCGATAACCAATTCCGTGTTTTCATAGACAAATTCCTATGTTTTTTCGAATCTCTTGAGGAATTAAATCTTGCCGATTGCGATTTAACTGATTCGAAAATCAAGTCTTTAATGATTCTTTTAACCGATAAGTCGAAATTAGCGAAAATCGATCTTTCAGGTCCTAACACAATAAGTGATTGTGCCTTTAATGATTTCCTGATGAATTTAAGAAATTTAGCAGGATTCAAGTCTTTAAAGCTAAAGAATTGCAGACTTTCTCCTGGGAAAATAACAACTTTAGCTGAGACTTATGAGTCTTTTTTGAAGAAAGGTGGGACTTATGGCCTAGATCTCGATATTGAGGAAAATAAAGCAATTCCTAATCATTCCTTCTCTATATTATCGATGAAAACATTACAGATTAAAGGACTTGAAAGGCTTTGTTTAGCGAATTGCGAATTAGAGGATAATGCTATAACCATGATGATCAATAGTTTATTG
>Ga0302186_10001306_pt1 | contig 21007 bp, 25 predicted proteins | sample II_Bog_E1_2_FD_198782 | JGI IMG/M metagenome (GOLD analysis project Ga0302186, IMG submission 198782) | Peat permafrost microbial communities from Stordalen Mire near Abisko, Sweden - II_Bog_E1_1 | ecosystem: Environmental > Terrestrial > Soil > Wetlands > Peat | place: Sweden: Abisko...
CATATACAGGTTGCGAAGATTACAGGTAATGCTCGGCACACGCGTGTTTACTTCAACTATTCGCCCCCGTGTACTTGCCCGCCACTTAAAAACAGCCGATGTAGTTATAGGAGCCATTCGTGCCGAGGCGGGTATAACCCCTATGGTAGTTACCGAGCAAATGGTGAGCGACATGAAAGTAGGCTCAGTTATTGTGGATGTAAGTATAGATCAGGGAGGGTGTTTTGAAACTTCGCACGTTACCAACCACTCCGAACCTGTCTTTCGTAAACATGGGGTAACACATTACTGTGTCCCCAATATAGCGTCGCGTGTTTCAAGAACAGCTTCCATTGCCTTCAGTAATATTTTTACCCCTATATTACAAAAAGCCGGTGAAGTGGGAGGTTTTGAAAAACTGCTGAAAAAAGATATCTATTTAAGGAATGGTGTATATATCTATAAAGGAGTACTCACGAATAAATATTTGGGCGAAACTTATAATATTCCCTATAATGATATTGAGTTATTAATTATGAACAATCAGTAGTGTTGAAAAATCGTAATAACTCTTGAAAACGTTAATTGACGGGCATTTTTAAAGAGTTGTTAATAACGGTGTTAAAAACTATAAGCCAAGTACCCTTCAGTAAAAAAGTGGACAACATAGATTTGTGGTCTGATTAAAAAAATCGAAAACAAAAACTGTTATTAATCCTCTTTCATGAAACCAAGTACATTAAACAAAACAAAGACAATGCTTAACTCAGAAGAGATAAAGAAAGCATCTGTACAATATTTCGGCGGAGACGAACTCGCTGCCTCCACCTGGGTAAATAAATATGCATTGCGCGATAAAAATGGCAATGTATTGGAAAAAACACCAGATGAGATGCACCACCGCATGGCGTATGAGTTTGCCCGTAAGGAAAAAGAGTATGCTGAAATTTCGGCTATGAACGGTGCATTTGCCCACCTTTCCGAATATGGCCAGAAAAGAGAATTTCTTTCCGAAGAAAAGATTTTCGGACTTTTCAAAGACTTTAAATATGTAATTCCACAAGGCAGCGTTATGTTCGGGCTCGGCAATAAACATGTTATTGCATCCCTTTCCAATTGTGTAGTATTACCGGAGATATATGACTCCTATGGTGGCGTTATGTATACCGACCAGCAATTAACCCAACTCTTTAAAAGACGTTGCGGCGTTGGCATTGATATCTCTACTCTGCGTCCATCCGGCTGTATAGTAAACAATGCAGCAGGAACAACTACCGGAGCTGTTTCCTTTATGGAACGTTTCTCCAACACCACACGTGAAGTTGCACAAAACGGAAGAAGAGGAGCTTTAATGATCACCATTGATATTGCCCATCCGGATGTAGAACAATTTGTAACCATTAAGCAAGACCTGAGCAAAATTACCGGAGCTAATATATCCGTACGCTTGTCTGACGAGTTTATGGACGCTGTTGTTGAAGATAAAGAATATACACACCGTTTCCCAATTGAATCTAAAAAGCCCGAAATTACCAAGACTGTAAAAGCACGCGACTTGTGGAACACGATCATTAAATGTGCCCACCAAAGCGCTGAACCCGGCCTAATCTTCTGGGACAGGCAACATAAATATTCTACTTCTTCGGTTTATCCGGGATTTAAGAATGTATCTACCAACCCATGCTCCGAAATAGCTATGCAGGGTGGCGACAGTTGCAGGCTCATTGCTATGAACCTTTATAATTTTGTGGACAAACCCTTTACAAAAGAAGCCTCTTTTGACTATCAGAAATTCTATGAGGTTACCTACGAATCTCAGCGTTTGATGGACGATTTGGTTGATTTGGAATTAGAATCTATTGAAAAGATTTTGGCTAAAGTAAATAGTGATAAAGAACCATACGACATCAAGCAAATAGAGTTAAATACCTGGAAACTTCTTTATGAAGCAGGAAAAAAAGGCAGAAGGACAGGACTCGGATTTACTGCCCTTGCTGATGCTGTTGCGGCACTTAATATGTCTTTCGATTCAAACAAGGCGATAAAAGAAATTGAAAAAATTATGCATACCAAATGCGATGCAGAGTTTACGAGTTCTATCGATATGGCCATAGAGCGCGGCAGTTTTGAAGACTTCGATGAAAAAATTGAGAACACTTCGGAATTTGTGCAGATGCTTCAAAAAGAACTTCCGGAAGTTTATAACCGTATGATGAAGTTCGGCAGAAGGAACATCTCTATCAGTACTGTGGCCCCAACAGGCAGCCTTAGCATTCTTGCTCAAACATCTTCGGGATTAGAACCTGTCTATCTCCTTTCTTATAAAAGAAGAAGAAAGATAAACCCGAATGACAAAGATGCTACCGTTGACTTCGTTGATAAAATGGGAGACAAATGGCAGGAGTTTGTTGTATATCATCCAAAAGTTAAAACATGGATGGATGCAACAGGTAATACCGACATTACCCAATGTCCTTATTATGGTTCAACTGCCCCTGAAATTGACTGGATAAAACGGGTTGAATTACAATCACTCGTTCAAAAATATACTACACACTCCATCAGTTCTACCATTAACCTGCCTAATGACGTACCTATTGAAAAGGTAGGGGAAATATATGTAGAAGCATGGAAACATGGCTTGAAAGGAATTACAGTATACCGTGATGGTTCCAGAAGCGGAGTGCTTATCTCAAATGACGAAAAGCCAAAAAACGCCACTCAAATTCTGGAAACACATGCACCTAAGCGTCCTACTGAATTAAAATCTGATGTAATACGTTTTATGAACGGAACTGAAAAATGGATTGCAGTAGTTGGTATTCTTAACGATAAACCTTACGAGATATTTACGGGTAAAGCAGAAGATGTATTTAATCTTCCTAGCTGGGTTAAGGACGGATTGGTTATTAAGAGCAAGAGTGCCGACGGAAAGAAACGCTACGATTTCAGGTTTACCGATAAAGATGGCTATAGCGTAACTATTGAAGGCCTTTCACGCTTGTTTGATAAAGAATTCTGGAACTATGCCAAACTTATTTCCGGTGTGCTTCGCCACGGAATGCCTATACCACAAGTTGTTGATTTAATTGGCAACCTCAGCCTTTACGACGAATCCATCAATACATGGAAAGCGGGAGTGGAAAGAGCATTAAAGAAATATATACCAAACGGGACCAAAAGCAAAGACAGGACTTGCCCTAATTGCGGAGATGACGGACTCATTTACGAAGAAGGCTGCCTGAAATGCACCAGTTGCGGGCATACTAAGTGCGGATAATTTTACATATTGTTCGTTGGTTTAAAAAAGCCCCTCAATATTGAGGGGCTTTTTTATTGCGCAAATAGGCTGTACATGTATTATAATTCCGCAGCCATAATATTGCAGCCACGTATATCGCTGTTATCAAGGCGTCCGGCGACTTCAAAATCGCCGTTTGGTGAAACAATACCTAAATCATCGGTAGCAATAAAAGAGCAGGAATGTATATTAGCAAGGTCAATAACATTAAGTGCACCGGTTTCATTCATTAATCCAACCCGGAATGGATCGTAAATATCCCTTGCTAAAACCCGCATCCACGGTACGCATTTAAATACCCCCTTCCCTTTTGAATATGCTTGCGAGAGCAGTTCCGTCATACCATACTCCGAATGAATATCCTGAACTTTAAAAGCATTCGAAAGGATCTGGTGCACCTCCTGCTTCGTGAGCTCTTCCCTCCTACCCTTCATACCTCCGGTTTCCATTACAATGGTGTTTTTCAATTCCATAGGATATTCTTCTGCCAGCTTTAAAAGGGCATAGGTAACGCCGATTAAAAAGGTTTTTTGCTCTTTCTCTTCGTTCTTCTTAAGTCGGGCAATCAATTCCTCATAATTCTGCATAAAGAAGCCACTGTCCGCATTATGCGTATCTTTAATCAGCTTATCTACCATATATACAAGCGATGAATTTCCTTTCTCCAAGTAGGAAGGCAACAGTGCCAACAGGCAATATTGTTTACTATCTCCGTAAAACCTTTCAAAGCCCAGCCGGAAGCTTTTTTCGTAAAGGTTTATATCTTCAACAAAATGCCTGGATGGAATGCTGCCGGTGGTGGTGCTGCTATTAAATACCTGCTCAAATTTTTCTGAGTCTCCGCAAATAATTTGGTGCGATTTAAAAAAAGCAATAGGCATAAAAGGTATTTCGGTAAGCTTCGAAACGCTTGAAACATTTATACCCAAAGCATTTACATATTCGGTATAAACCTTATTCTTTTCATATTGAAACAGGAATATTTCCAATGCCAGATTTTCAAACTCCGTTTTTGTAAGGTTTTTAAAAATCCCAGCTTCTATTGACTTTAGCGACTTATCTCCCATAATGAGTTCAAAAATAATACCTATATTTGCAATAGAATCAATAAAGAATGAAATATTTAGGGACTTTTACAATTATCTGCATTCTGGGCCTGTTTTATTCTTCCTGTGTAAAGAAAGCGAATTATCCGGATGTACCGGTAATAAGTTATAATAATTTTTTTGCATATGGCTCAGGTTCCATAACTGATTCAGCCCTTTTGCTAATTAATTTTACCGATGGAAATGGAAACATTGGATACTCACAACAGTTAGGAGCCCCCATTGATCTATATATAGTACCCTTGATATACGTGTATGCTACAAATACATTTCAACCTATTATAGAATCTGGGGACACGGCCCTTACATTTCCATATAGTATTCCCAACATTACTCCAAGCGGCAGTGATAAGGAGTTAAATGGAATAATACAAGTGAACTTTGAAAACTTTATTCAGGAACAAATTAGCAGCCTAACAGGTTTTTCCAGTGTGGCTGATATTCACAGACTGCAGTTCAAGGTATGGATGTATGATAATGCAGGCAATAAAAGCAATGTGTTAATAACGCCTACCTGTCATACTTATCCCGAATAATTTATACAATGGATACCTGAATTATTAAAGTTTCAAATTAACTTAGTTCTAAAGTAATTATACAGAGTTATCGTCATTAACATTAGATAGTTAGTGTTACCTTAGCTTTTCCCCTTTAGTATTTATGAATATAGGAATAGTATGTTATCCCACCTTTGGCGGAAGCGGAGTTGTAGCAACCGAGCTCGGCAAGGCACTTGCAGCTGAAGGCCATAAGATTCATTTTATAAGCTACGACCAGCCTGTACGACTGAATGTATTTACCGATAACTTATTTTATCACGAGGTTACTGTTTCCGATTATCCATTGTTTGATTACCCGCCCTACGAACTGGCACTTGCTAATAAGATTGTGGAGGTAGCCAAATATGAAAAGCTGGATGTTTTGCATGTACACTATGCAGTGCCCCATGCCGCCGCCGCTTATATGGCCCAACAAATTCTCGCAGATGAAGACATTCATCTCCCCTTTATAACCACTTTGCACGGAACTGATATTACCCTTGTTGGAAAAGATGCTTCATTTGAATCGGCCATTTCATTTGTTATAAACCGATCTAATGCGGTGACTGCCGTTTCAGAAAGCCTTAAACAAGATACCTACAAATACTTTCGGAATGTAAAAAGGGAAATTGATGTTATTCCCAATTTTATATGTCCAGATGACTATATTTTTCCCAATGCGCCTGAAATGCGCAAAAAATATGCCGGAGATGATGAGAAAATACTGATGCATGTTTCCAACTTCAGGAAAGTAAAAAGAGTGGAAGATGTATTACGCATGTTTGATCTGGTGCGCAAAAAAACACCTGCCAGGCTTATCCTTATTGGTGACGGACCTGAACGCAGCAATATTGAAAAACTCTGCAGGGAATTAGATACCTGTTCCCAGATTACTTCACTGGGAAAAGTAAGTGAACCCGGAAGTTTCCTTAGCATAGCCGACCTTTTCGTACTTCCTTCAGAAACGGAGAGTTTCGGACTAGCCGCATTGGAAGCTATGGCAGCCGGAGTTCCTGTTATATCAACCAACACAGGCGGTCTGCCTGAAATAAATAAACAAGGTTATTCGGGAATGTTAAGTAACGTCGGCGATGTGGAGGATATGGCAAAAAATGCCCTATATATATTAGATAATAAAGAAAGGCAGGCAGCGTATAAACACAACGCTAAAATGCAGGCTCAGAAATTTGATATTAAAAGAATTCTACCTATGTATGAAAACCTGTACAAAAAGGTAGCTTCGGGCAAATAAAACCTATTTTTTCCAGCCTTCCGGATTCTTTCTCCAATCTTCAAGAGTTTTCAAATCCTTTTCTCCAATAAAATTTGTTTCAGCAGCCCTTTCAATAAGGGTAGGATAATCGGAAAGAGAAATGGATGTTAACTTTGCTTTTTTAAAATTATCTTCCGACGCCTTTAACTTATAGCTGAAAATAGAAGCCACCCCTTTTACCACGCATTTGGCTTTCCGGAGGGCATCAACAGCCTTGAGGGTACTATTACCGGTAGAAATCAGGTCTTCTATAACTACAACACTTTGCCCTGCTTGTATTTCGCCTTCAATCAGGTTGCCTGCACCATGTTTTTTAACCTCACTTCGAACATATACAAATGGCAACCCTAAATCCTGGGCTATTAGCACTCCATGAGGAATACCTCCTGTAGCCACACCGGCAATAACATCAGGTTTTCCAAATTCTTCCACTATTGCCGAAACAAACTGCTGGCGCAGATAAGTCCTTATTTTAGGGTTAGATAATGTTTTGCGGTTATCACAATAGATAGGTGACTTTATTCCCGACGCCCAGGTAAATGGTTTATCGGGTTGAAGCATTACAGCTTTGATTTGTAATAAAAAATCGGCAACTTTGCGGGCTGAATCCCTGTTTTGAATCATGGTGCAAATGTATAAAGTTTATTACTACGATAGAGTAATTCTCTTAGGAGAAAATAAGAATATTTCTTTAAAAGGTAAAGGAGTTAAAAAATTCAATTACCCGGACGAAAGCATGGAAGCTATTTGGAAGAAATTTAAAAAAAACGGCAAAATTAAAACGCTGTATATCAGCGGAAACAGCAAAAATATACTAAAAGAACTTATTGCACAGTTCAACCTGGTAAAAGCAGGTGGCGGACTTGTAAAAAATAAATCGGGAGAGTATCTTTTAATTTTTCGTAATAAAAAATGGGATTTACCCAAAGGGAAACTGGAAAAAAGAGAAACAGCCAAAGCCGGAGCTAAAAGAGAAGTGGAGGAAGAATGCGGTGTTAAGGGATTAAAAATAATCAGCCCCTTGCAGGAAACCTATCATATATATGAAATGCAGCGGAAATTAAATATAAAACAAACCCAATGGTTTGAAATGGCTTATTCCGGAAGCAGGGCAACAAAACCCCAGAAAGAAGAAGGTATTGAAAAAGCCGTTTGGGTGAAGAAAAAGAATATAGCCAGGCTGAAGCGGAATATGTTTCCCTCCGTAGTTGACATCCTGACAAATAAGAAGATATTGCCGGTTAAAGTTAGCCATTAGTTACTATTATCACTATTCATTATCCATTAATTTCTTAACTTTGCTTCAATAAAAATCTATTATGAAAACATTATTTGCCGCCATTATATTTTGCACCTTAAGTTTGGGAGCATTTGCACAACAAGCTAACTCCACTTCAAAAGCAACAGCTGCTAAAACTACTGCAGCCAGTTATCGCTGCCCTGTTTGTGGATACACAGCCACTAAAGCCGGTGATTGTCCAAAAGATAAAACCACACTTGTAAAAGTTGGCGATTATTATTGCCCTGAATGCTATATGACCAGCACAAAAGCGGGTAAATGCAGCATGTGCGGCGTACCCATGAAAAAGATGGAAGCTTCTACTTCAAATACAACTAAACAGTAGGCTTCTCTTCATTTTTATTAAGGAACTCTTTTACTAAAAGGGCATTCTTCTCCCCAATCAATTTGGCCACTTCCTCAGGTTCAGCAATTCGTATACGCTCCAGGGAACCAAAATGGCTAAGTAATTTTTGGGTAGTCTTCTCCCCTACTCCTTTTATTCCGGTCAGTGCCGATTGAATCGCTCCCTTGCTTCTCCTTTTCCGATGGTGTGTTATGCCAAAACGGTGGGCCTCATCTCTTATCTGCTGTATCACCTTTAAAGTGGGCGAACGCTTGTCTAAATACAAGGGTATGGGGTCTCCCGGGAAAAAGATTTCTTCCAGCCTTTTTGCGATGCCGATTACGGCTACTTTATCTTGCAAGCCCAATTTGGTTAAACTCTCCATGGCAGAACTCAACTGACCCTTGCCTCCATCAATAACTATAAGTTGTGGCAACGATTCATTTTCATCAACCGCCCGCTTATAGCGGCGGTAAATCACTTCTTCCATGGAAGCAAAATCATCTGGCCCTTCTACCGTTCGTATATTAAAATGACGGTAATCTCTTTTACTTGGCTTGCCCTCTTTAAATACCGTCATGGCAGCAACCGGAAAAGCTCCCTGAATATTGGAATTATCAAAACATTCAATATGCACAGGAGGTTCTTTTAACCTCAAATCCTTTTTCATTTGTTCTAACAATGTTTCCGTACGAGTCTTCGGAGATTTAAGGCTTTCCTGCATTTCCTTTTCCTTTATATAGTACCGCAAATTATTTTCTGATAGTTCCAAAAGCCTTTTCTTATCCCCTTTTTGAGGGACGAAGAAGGCGGCATCCGGCACCTCCGCTTCCGTAGCAAATGGAATAATAATTTCTGGAGACCGGCTTTCGAATCGTTGCCTTAATTCCGCAATACCTAACAACAGCAATTCTTCCGGAGTTTCATCCAGCTTTTTACTCAGCTCAATAGTGTGCGATTGAACAATAGCACCGTTCATAATCTTAAGGTAGTTCACATATCCGCATTTTTCATCGGTAATAATGCTGAACACATCTACATTATCAATAGTGGGACTAACCACCATTGATTTACTTTGATATTTTTCAAGCATTTCCATTCTTTCCTTCAGCTCATGCGCTTTTTCAAATTCAAGATTAGCCGCGTATTTTTCAATTTCATCTTTTAAAAACCGAATGGAGCCCTGAATATTACCCTTGATAATTTGCCTTATATTTGTTATTGAATTATCATAATCCTCTTTAGACTGTAAACCTTCACACGGGCCTTTACAATTACCAATGTGATATTCGAGGCATTTTTTAAATTTCTTTTTTTGTATATTTTCTTCCGTAAGGTTTAAGTTGCAATTGCGCAATGGATAAAGCCTCCTTACTAATTCAAGCATAGCCTGCATAACCTTTATAGACGCATAGGGCCCAAAATATTCCGACCCATCCTTTATAAGCTTGCGTGTAGAGAAAATACGCGGATAGGGTTCATTTTTTATGCAAATCCATGGGTACGTTTTATCATCCTTAAGCATTACATTATAACGCGGCTGGTGCTTTTTTATGAGGCTATTCTCCAGTAACAAAGCATCCCATTCAGTTTTAACAACTATATAACTAATGCGTTCAATCCTTCTTACCAGCATATATAGCTTGCCGGTATCATGATTCTTCTGAAAATAGGAACTAACGCGTTTTTTCAGGTTTTTGGCTTTGCCAACATATATTATTTCTCCGTCTTTATCATAATATTGATAAACACCCGGAGAATCAGGTAATGAACTAAGGGTAGCCCTCAGGCTTTCTTTTATTTCCATTAATTACAAAAATAGGCAAAATTTATAGGGTATTTATCTTGCGGAATAGTTTGAAATCCTACTTTTGCGAACCTATTTAACGGAGAGATGGCAGAGCGGTCGAATGCGGCAGTCTCGAAAACTGTTGTACCCGCAAGGGTACCGAGGGTTCGAATCCCCCTCTCTCCGCAAATTTTCATCCCAATCTTTGAACCCCTTTAACCATAAGGGGTTTTTTATTTGCAATGTTTCACCAAGTTTCACCTGTTATGCCTTTTTAGCCATATTTGTTTCACCCAGGTTTCACCTAAGTCTAAAATGTTTCACCTCCGATTATTCTTCCTGCTTCCAAAAGACATAGAAATAAAATATTTTATAGTAATCGATGGGTTAAATAAAATATTTTTTACTACTATAGAAAAGTATTTATTCGAAAAATGCAATTATATTGCCTTGATATTCAATAAATAAGAAAATATTTTTGGATATTTTAATTAAACGGATATACACTGCGTTTAACTGCATTACCTTTGCATTTTAAATCTAAAATACAAATAATAAAGACTAATCTATGATACATAATCCATCATTATACTTTTATCCCAACAAGAACAAGCCCAAAGGCAATAAGTACCCTTTATACCTTCGCATTATACTAAGCCGTAAAAAGGCTGAGATCGCAACGAAATACTTTATAGAACTTAAAGAATGGAAAGAAGAGAATCAATGCACCCGGAAGAGTGGTGAGATAAACCAAGACCTTGCATCTATGATAGATAAGGTCTATAACATTATTAAAACACTTGAAAAGGAGAATAAACCCGTAAGTGCCCGCATAATAAAAGACCTCCTTACGGAAAAGTATAAGTTTAATACCGGATTAGTGGAATCATTTGACAGATACTTAAATAAACTATCTTTAGCGGGCGAGGTTAAACAAGAAACTATTTCACTATTTAAGGTATCTAAAAAACATATCCAGAACTTTTTGTTGGAAAGAGGAATGCAAGATTATCCTCTTGAGGGTGTGGATTTTAACTTTATTTCTGATTTTGATTCGTTTCTTTGCAAACAGATAGTTAATCATGGTGCAAATACGATGACCCAAAACACGAGAAATAAGCATCACAGCAGGGTTAGAACTATCCTTATACGTGCTATGAAAGAAGGGTATATTACTATAAATCCTTATAGAGATTTTAAGCTTAAGGGAGTAGCTGCAAACAGAGCATTTTTATCTAACGATGAAATACTCCAAATTACTCAACACACCCTAGGTGGTAATGAAAGCTTGAAGAAAGTGCGTGATATATTTATTTTTTCATGTTATACAGGACTAAGGTTTCAGGATGCACAAAACCTTACTATGGATAAGATAACAAAAGAAAAAAATGGATGGACACTTAGAATTAAACAAGAAAAAACAGGGGAATCTCTTACAATCCCGCTTTTGAAACCTGCTTTTCAAATTATTGAAAGGTACGAGGAATCAGATGAACGGAAGGTTTATGGGAAAGTGTTACCGAAATTTTCAAATCAAAAGGTCAATACTTATTTAAAAACAATAGCAGAACTTACCGGAATTACTAAACATTTAACTCACCATGTTGCCCGTCATACCTGCGCATGTTGGTTACTGCGTAATGATTTCACTATTGAGCAAGTTTCAAAGTGGATAGGCCATACAGATATAAAAACAACCCAGATATATGCTAAAATTAGCGGGGATGACTTACAAAAGAAAGCTACGAAATTGCTTGAACCTTTGTTTGTCTAGTTATGAAAGATGAAGTAGTTGTTTTTTTAGAGAAAATAGAAGAAATTTTACGCAATACAGGAAGGAATTTCCCCAATGCCATCAAATTAGCTGACGGTATTAAAGAGATTCTTAATAAATATCATACAAACTTTCCTGTTAAAGAACTAATCAAAGGTCTTAGGGAGATAGAAGAAGACCCTAAATTCCAAAAACATCCATCCCTCAAAAATATTATAGAACAAAGTAAAATTCCAGTGGAAATTTTGGAAGTATGGATTAATGAAGATTCTTTTAACACTAATCTAATTCAACTAAGCAAGAGTTATAATTGGAAACGAAAGATTTTATGTCGGTTCTCTTTTTATGCAATTACAAAAAGTGTTTGTGAAGTAATCAAAAAATCTAATGCGAATAAATTGTTGCCTTATTTTGAATATATCGAAGGGCTTGTTAATACATCTAAATTACAGGTTTCAAATTTTAATTCCCTTACTGCAAACAGTAGTACTTTCAATATTAAATCATTTTCTATACCTGATAAAGACTTTTTTTTTACGACTGAACCTTATAAAAAGGATATTAAATGGCTTGACAAAGAATTAACATCACAATCCGAAATTGAACGAGGAAGGAAGATTGACCGCATAAAGTATCTTCTATCCCTTAACATTACTGATTTTGAAAAAGATATATTTAATGGGATAATGGACGACTTTGAAATCATAAAACTGGTTAATGGTAAACAATCTGAAAGTTATAAAGCAAAATTATTATGGAAGCTATTTATAAATACACATAAGAATAAATATTTTACATCAGAACCAAAGAGCGCTCAAAGTATTGACCAAGTACGTAAAGAAAACCTTTTCAGTATTATTAAAGGTCATAGTAAATTCCTCGATTTATTTTGAGATTTATTTAGATACCCCCCTCTTATTTTTTCTCATTTATTTTTTAAAACACGATATACTTTTGTATTGTAATTTTTTAACAATCAAACACAATGAACGAAAAGCAAACAATCACAAACAATGGAACAGAAAGATTCATCCTTGTTCCTGAAAAATTCTTAAAGGACATGGAGGAAACCAAGACCCTTATTAATAAACTAAACAATTCTGAACCGAAGGAAGAGTTACTTGGTGATTACGTAACAGAAAAACAAGCAAAAGTCCTCCTCGGTGGAAAATCAACTACATGGTTATTCTATGCACGGCGAGGGGAAAAAAAAGTGAACGGGGAGATGAAAAAACTGCCATACATGCTAAAAAGCGCAAAAGTTGGTAATAAGCACTTTTATAGGAAAGCGGATATTTTGAAAATTCTCGATGATGCTATGTTGAAAAAGGAGGCGTACCATGAGTAAATTAAAAAAAGATGCCTACTACTTCTCACATGATGCAAATGCTCAAGAAGACCCAAAATGTATTATATTGATAGAACAACTTGGAATGGAAGGGTTTGGATTATTCTGGGGGCTTGTTGAGAGGTTAAGGATGGAGAAAAACTACAAATTACCATTAACAATACTTCCGGCACTCGCAAGACGTTGGAATTCTTCACGGGAGAAAGTTGAAACCGTTGTGAAAAATTATGGACTATTTGAAATTGAAAATGATTCATTTTTCTCATTACGTTTATTGCGCTCAATGGAAGAATATGAAGAAAAGAAGAAAAAATTAGTAGAAGCTGGTAGAAAGGGTGGTAAAGCATCGGTTGACCGTCGGTTAGGCAACCATCAGCCATTGGTTGGGCAACCCTTAACCATTAAAGAAAATGAAATTAAAGAAAAAAAAAAGAATATATAATGGGAATGGATTATCTTGAACAAATAGAGATAGATAAACTGTATAAAGATTTTATTATGCGTTTTAACACAATTACTAAATTTCAATATAGAGGAGACTGTTATAGCAAAATGAATTTCATTGCAAGAATTAATGAAGGTTCTACACTTGATGAAATAATAACCGCAACACAAAACTGTTTTTCGGATGATTGGCACAAGCAAAATCCTAAGGTGTTAACACCAAAATTTATAACTCGCTCCGATCAATTTCAAAAATATCTTTTCAATGGAGTACTACTACAGAAGGAAAGTCAAGTCGTTGAAAACAAATCCCCTGAGCAAATTCATAACGAAATGATAGAAAAAAGAAGATACGAAGATAAGTTAAGTATGTTGGCAATGAAAAAACACAAGTACACGGAAGAGGAACTCAACGAACCTTATATCTCTAAAAACTCAAACTTATGAACCCCCAGATAAATCCCGAATCCCCATATATAGATATTGCAGGCATTTGTCGGTTATTCACTCCTCCCATATCTCGAGTTACATTTTGGAAATGGCGGCGGTGCCGTACTTTTAATCCGCCCCAATATAGAATTGGGGGTGTAAAAGGGAAGATATTTTATAAACTAAGTGAAGTATTGCAGGAAATTGAAAAGAATCGTCAGTCCCAAAACTAAAACCCCTGCACCAGATTAATCTTCTTTATTGAAGCCATGAAATGTTGGCGTTTTGCATTATCGTCGCTATAAAACGAAACAAATGGTATTCCGGGGTGAATTTATAGTAAATAACAAACAATAAAAACAAACCAATATGTGTTTAAAAAACAAAAGAGCAGAAAAAGAACGGATATTTTTATTAGACTTAAAGGATTTATCTAAAGAATGCTTACTTCAAGCAAGTCTTAAAGGAAATATTCTACCACCCGGTTTTGATGTTGTGAGGGGAATAGCTATACTGGATTTTGCTATGGAGGGGGAGCTGGATTCCTTCGTGAGGAATTATTTGGAAGAGTATGGTGAGTAGTTTGTAACCATCCGGATGTTTTTCCATGTACTCTTTCCATAGCTTCTCCCTGGTTATTCCTTTACGCCGCAAGGCTTTATCCAGGTATGGAAAAAATGCACGTAAATCTTCATGCCTCCTGGATGGCTCTTTTAGGGTAGGCGGCTTCCCAAACAGCTCGTTGAGTTGCTGGTCGGTCATTTCATTTATATCCTCAACTGTCAGCCTCAGTTCGTGTAACCTGCGGATATACTTCTTGACTGTATTGCGGGCTACACCTGTTTGTTTGCTGATGAAGGTCTTTCCCTTCTTGTAGTTGCTGAGCTTGATAATTTGCCTGATTTTATTCATAGTAATTGGTTTGTTTGCCATTTTCTTTATTTTTATGATGTAAGCTACATCATAAGTAAAGAATCATGCATTCCAAACAACCATCTAACAGAATAATTTCAGGGGGTCAATTTGCAGTGAAACTGGTGGGTCAGTTTACTGTGAAACAAGGGGGTTTCTTTATTTTGAAACGAGGGGGTCAGTTACACTGTAATATCCAACATGGCTCCATTTCCATTTTTTCCATACTATTTACAGTAAACACCATATGAAAAAACTATTAAAAAGTCTATTTAGGAGAAAGGCGAACTATTCAGAACCTCAGGCAAAAAATGGGATTCACTTTAGATTAGGTCGCATGTGGGTCTCCTTATATTGCTGATACGTTAATAAACGGCATTGCTACACACTTTTCTATTATAAGTTTATTGGTTGGTGTTCGAGATCTATTAATGGTATTTACAATATTTTTGAAGTCATCAATAGCAGTTTGTGGGAAGAGTTTGTTTGAATGACATAAAGATGTGTTAGGTAGATACTTTCGCACACCTCCATCTAAAAAATGGTTGAAATAGTGTAATTCGTCAATCATTTGACGTTTTACTTCTACATGGGCATCGGGATCTCCTCCGTGAAGATTATAATGTATGTATACACGCATATTTATTGAAATTTTGTTGCTTTAAACGAAATAACACCTTATTATCGTATTGATTATTACTATGTTTTTGGGTTCTGTACTTGGGTAGGTTATTATTTGAAGACTATCTTTTTTTATCATCACTCATTACATGTATTAACTTGTGTGAAACTAAATAATCACGTACTTTTTTATTATACCTATAAACAATATTATCTCCATCTATTTCAATTTTTCCTCTATTTTCGCAGAAACTTTTCACAATGGCTCCTTTTACTATATAATCAATTCTATTATTGGGTTCAATACCAATGCGAGTATAGGATGTATCTATTGTGAAATTTTTTGCATCTTCTAAAACAGTGTAAAGTTCCCTTATTTCACTTGTATCACTAATAGTTATTGCTTTACCTGAACTCAGTTGCTCACATGTAATATCTACAATACCCTCACTTAATGGGGCAATCTGATAATCTTTTATTTTATCTGGGGATATTGGCTTAGACCTATTATCTGAAGAATTTTGTCCAAAAGAAGGTGTACATTTAAAGATTATAAACAATGTCATATATAAAGTTTTCATAGTATTTATTTGAAATAATTTACGAATATTATTGATTTCCACCGCCTGAATTAGACCTATTGCCAGTCGTGCCATTCGTACCTCCAGAACCATTGTCATTACCAGAATTATTACCATTAGATGCTGCCCCCCCAACTCCTGGCCATTCATCAGCATTTTCACTTGGCGGAGAATATGTATGAGACCACCCACTATTGCCAGAATTATTACCATTTTGACCATTACCTCCAGTACTTCCCTGGCTTCCTTGTCCTCCATTTTGGCTTTGTCCAAACTTTTGTGGATTTCCTAAATCAGTTACTTTTCCAGCCGTGAATCCAGTTCCACCATGATTTAGTCTGTATACGTCTCCATATGGTGTAAAGACACTAATTAAATGGCGTTCAAAAGTGGTCTCTACACGTTTTTCTTCGGCATTCTTATATGTTGGATCTAATTTTTTAAGTCGGTCGTAAGCAGTAAGTATGTTACCAGTTGCATCTCTTATATATTTTACTGTATCAGTTATAGGCGTGGCCAAACAAGCATGGCAAAGTGGCAATTGGTGTATATAATTTCTTTTTTCCAACCGGTTACCTAATGGGTCATACTCAAAAACTATACTGTCAGTCGGTGTAGTATCCAATGGTGAGTACTTCACTATCTTTTTCACTTTGCCATACACCGTCCAAATAATGGTATCAATTTTTGCAGAGTCGTCGCTAGCAAGTTCGCCAATGCCATTGTATTTATAATTGTTGGTAGTTTCGTTATTTATATCATTGGGGTAATTTCCATATGGTACAGCATCGTGCACCCAGTTTAACCGGTTTGTTCCTTTGTTGTAATGATAATTTAATGAATCCATCGGCAGAGGCATAGCGGCTATTGTATTATAGTTATAATATGTATTTTCTGTTTTATTCATTTTATCTATATGTGAATACGTTTTCAAATACTTATTGCTTTTTTATTAAAGATTTACGGAGATCGCTAAGATTTATTTCTCTAACGACTTTACCCTTGTCATCGTATTGTATCATCTTCAATGGTATAACCTTGTTTACAAGAGAGAAAGTATTAAGAAAAGTAGAATCAATAGGTTGACTAAAAGTAGAAGGTGTATAAAATATTTCATCTATAAGTTTGCCTCCATAATATTCCTTTCTAAAGCAATTATTTGGCTTGCTATAATCACAATAAAATAGTTGGCTTATATTTCCATTTTCATCATATTTAATTTCAGTCACTTTGCATGAATCAGCACGACGCATTACATAAATAAGGCCATTATTTCGGAAGGCTATATATATTGAAGTTATTCCCAGTTGATATTGCATTATATGCTCATTTGTGTCATGTTGATAATACAAATGAAAATCACCTTCATTAAATTGTTGAAGATATCTATTACCATCACTACTATCTATTTGTGAAATTGATTTCATTTGATTTATAGTATCTACATGATTTCTACAGTCTTTTGTGTCAAATACTGTCCATACATAAGGTGACTCAATACAATTACTGTCATTGAATCGTATTTGGCCCGTAACATTTATATTGATAAATACTATACAATTAAATATAATTAAAAAGGTTCTCATTTATCTCATTATTGGTTATTTGAAGAAGAGGGCGGAGGTGGAAATTTTTGGGAGCCATTCTGCGCAGGAGTTGTAGTAGTTCCACTACCACCTGAAGCAGGAAGACCATTATAATTAGGACCACCTACTCCTTGTGTCGATGTTCCTGGATCAGTCAAAGAATTATTTAAACCTATCCTTTCCGCCCCAGTTTTCGGAACAGCATTAATAAAATTTAAATCATTTGCTGGAGTAGTTCCATTATAAAGATTACCTATAGTTGGAGTTGCACCTGTTATAGTAATTACATCAAATCCAGGTTCGTAGTTATTTTTATCTTTAGTATCGATCCAATGCATCCCATTAGGTGCTATGTATGTTGCTTGAAATCCTACAGGTCCACCAATTCCATTTGGGGTAAGGAAAAATGTATTTGTTTGTCCTCCTCCTTTTGGTACAGTTTTCATAGGGCCTCCTGAAAATTTTACCGGTTGATTGTTTTTATCTAAATGTAATGCTGCCTGACGTATATAGTTTGCCTGTTTATCACTTCCAAAAGCATTATTTCCATTTATTGTACCTTGTAACACACCATCATAAGTTTTTGTGAAAGTGCCATCTGCATTTTGTTGAACGGTGGTAAAATAAACTGTTTGTATCGATTGCCCTAAGTCATTATTGGATACCATTCTAATTTCTGTTTTATATAACGCCCCATTAACATCCTTGTAATCAGTCCTAAACCATTCTTCCTTTCCATCTAAATCTATTGCTTGAATCGGACTATTTGATGCAAACTGATAAGTACTTAACTCCGGAAATTGCTTGGCAATCGGGTCAACACTCATAAACCTCCCTAATCTTGGGTCGTAGGTCCTCATCCCATAATCGTAGCTGTTGTCTTTGCCATAAATATTATCATCGTGTAATTTCCCGTTAAAGGCATAGCGGTACGTGCTAATGCACGTGTCAGATAAACTTTCGGATATACTACAAGAGGTAGGCATAACTTTCAAAGAACGTTTTATCAAGTTTGGAAGGAACTAAGATAAATAAGAAATATCTCTCCTATTTAAAAAGGACTAAACTTTTTTAAAAGAAATGTAAAAGATTGCACTTTTAACGTAAAAGATGACATCCGCTAAGAATATCCGCCTTAGAAAGCTTTTTTATAAAGTTAGAAAATTTATTCTTTTTCGCCTTTCAGGCGATAGCCGATTTTTTTGCGAGGTGTTTCCGGCGGATCTAAAAGCTGTTTGAGAGCTTCAAAGATTACCTGAATTTCATCTTCGTGCTTTTTATTGAGGTGATCTTGATGCAAGAGCTTCTTTTCTATTGCTTCCAACTTTAATAAGATATCTTTATGACTTGCCAATAATTCCCGCATTCTTGTAAAAATGCGGATTATTTGTATATTTACCTCAATAGCTCTTTCACTATTCAATACACTGGACAGCATCGCTACTCCCTGCTCTGTAAAAACATAAGGCCGCTTGCGCAATCCCATCTTTTCCTTATTGGATATCACAATTTGTGATATCCAAATTGCCATCTCTTTATCCGTTAGCTGAAACATAAAATCTTCGGGAAAACGCCGAATATTTCTCTTCACTGCTTGATTAAGTACCCCTGTCTGAACTCCATATAATTCCGCCAAGTCCCTATCAAACATTACCTTCTTACCCCTTATCAGGTGTATTCTGTTAATGATTCTATCGTCAGTTAATGTGATTGCGTTTTTCAATTTCTTCTTTTTGTTTTACAAAAGTACAAAAAGCTTCCTTATTTGGAGGTACCAATTTGATACCTTAAGATTGGAAGTCACAATTTGTGATTTCCAATTATCCCAACGGATACCATTTATTAATAAGCTTCCTTTGTTCATCTAAGTTAACCTGTTTGTACCGCTCTGTGGTAGACATCCACTTATGCCCCGCCATCAACTGCACGTCTTCCATTGGAAATTTTCTTTCGTTAAGCCAGTTGGAAATTACGCTTTGCCGGATAGTTACAGGGTTCAGGTTGCGGTCAGGAAACAAATACTTACATACTCCTGTAATATAGCTGATATCTTCCACCGTAACCGGAGTTCCGGTTTTATGAATGAATAATGCATCACCGCTATCCGGCAATCTTTCATTCATATACTTGTCAAATATCCGGTACTGTTTCGGATGGATTTCCATGTGGCGTTGGGATAGCCTCTTTGTGCCTTTGATAAATATCTTTCCACCGTCTAAATCTACATGGCTTGTTTTTAATCCTATTATCTCGCCCGCCATTAAGCCCTGATAAATTAGCAGGGATAAAATGCAGCGGTTTCTTAAAAGGTTAACTTTAATTCTTCCTTCCCACGTCATTAGTAGCGCCAGCTCTACAGAGCTAAATAAATCCTGATGGATAATATTCCGGCCAACTTTACTTTTAATGTAAATCGTCCGGCAGGGATGATACTCTACCTTCCCTACCTCGATTAAGTAATCATAGTATTTTTTGATAGCAGAAAGAATGCGGGTAGAGCTGCCTGTATTAGGGTAATCCTTTTGCTTTATGCTGATATAATCTATGATGTCCTTATACTTGTATGTCTCCGCCTGTGGATTCGTTTTCAGGAAAAGAGTTATTTCATACATATAGCCTTTTATAGTCATGGGCGTGTGCCCCTGCTCATTCAAATACCGTTCAATAGTTTTCATAAATGGCGTTTTTCAGGTTAAGCTTTTGCTTTCTTCTTTTAGCATATATATGTGATGTATCTATGCACGCATGCCCCAGGAAGTTTTTTACAAATTCTATGTCTGCTCCTTGGTCTAATAAATGTGTGGCTATGCTATGCCGCAAGTTATGAAGACTAATATGCTTTGTGATAGTAGTTCTTTTGGCTATATACAGTATCAGGTTATTGATGTGCCCTCCTGTAAGCCTCTCGCCTAAATAATTCAAAATAAAGGCTGGCTCTGCCCCTTCACGAATATATTTTCCTCTTCCGTATATTAGGTATTCTTTCAGCTCTTTGATGACATTCTCCGAGAGGGGTATGGTACGACTCTTGTGGCCCTTACCATCTCTCACTACCAACAGCCCTTTACTTAGTATAACATCGCCTACATTCAAGGCCTGTATTTCGCTTCTTCTCAATCCACAACCATAGGCCAATGAAAGCACAGCCCGCTCTCTTTTATCAATAGCAGCTTTATATAGCAGTTTTATTTCCTCAATAGTTAATACCTCTCTTTCTCTCCCTTTGCCAATATTGAATTTAGGTAGTCTTGCCGGAGAGCCGTCCACCTGTCCAGTATCCATCAGGTAGTCGAAGAAAAGCCGTAGCGAAAAAAGATGATGCTTGAGCATAGAATTGCTTAAGCCGCCTTCTCTGCGCTGATTGGGTCTCTCCCGCAGGTATTCATAGTAAGCAACGATATCGCCTGCTTTCACCGTTTTTATATCGTTGATATTCCGGCTTTCAGTAAAGAATAAAAACTCTCTTACCATACTTACATGCATATATACCTGCGTATAGCCTTTGGCTTCAAGAGCTGTCTTAAGCTCGGTAAGGAGCCTCTGGTAGTCTATGTTATATATGGGTAAGTGCTTCATATTTATTTACTGTTTAGTTTTCTATTATTGCCTGCGGAGGCTCTCCGCCTTAACAGCATACTTCTGAATTTATGAACCACCACGCCTCATTCATTTGCTGGTGGCTCAGTTTGGTGTTCCTTTT
>Ga0302186_10001308_pt1 | contig 20990 bp, 27 predicted proteins | sample II_Bog_E1_2_FD_198782 | JGI IMG/M metagenome (GOLD analysis project Ga0302186, IMG submission 198782) | Peat permafrost microbial communities from Stordalen Mire near Abisko, Sweden - II_Bog_E1_1 | ecosystem: Environmental > Terrestrial > Soil > Wetlands > Peat | place: Sweden: Abisko...
AATTTCATAAAAAATGATACCAATGCCGTTTATTGACCCTGAAAGCATTCAAAATTTTGAACAAAATCACTATTTCGAACTTTTGTTGATTGAGGAGTTCATGACCAGCTTCAAATTTCGTTAAAAAAATAGGCGATTTTATTAATCCATTTTAAAATAACATGTTTTGGAGGTAGCAAAAGAAGTAATAAAAAAAGACGATAATGGTTTCATTATTGGGGTACACGTTATAAGGAAATTGGATTCCCCCTTAGCATATGATAATAGATAAACGGGTAAACCCCAATGAAGCGAACTTTCCTTTTGCGAATTGATTGGGAAGAATATTCAGAAAAAAAGAAAGAAAATCACCACCAAAAGTGAAGGAGTGTGGATCAAACTTTCTATCTTCAAGCGATTGCTCGAAAAATGACTGTGAACTTTTATCTAAAGGTGAACTTGAATCTGATCTGAAATATTTTCCAAAAAAAGGTTATACAAGTTCATTAAAAACTGGTTCCGTCTTAAATTATATAAAGAAACTGAGGGAATTTTTGGAAGATTTTAAAAAGAGATTGAAGAAATTACATCTAAATCAACAGAAAAAAATAATTTTTTCGAAGAGTTACCTAAAAAAAAATAATATTTTTTCCTATAAACATTAATAAAAAAATTTTATTGAAAAATTTTGAAATTTGAATTTAGATAAATATTAAAATAAATTCACAATTGGCCATATGGAAGAAAAATCTTTGGCTCAAGGTAACTGTTTTTTTATTCATAAGATAGAGTATTTATTGATACTAAAGTAGATGAATCTGGAAAAGAGTAAACAAATGAAAAAACTTATTTTTTGAATTTAAGGGATAAAATTATCATCAAACAATTATAGTTTCAATAATGAGCAAAGAACTCAAGAAGAACATCCGGAAAACCCCTTTGAATTGAATAATGAACCAGAAACAAATTTCGGAAATATTATAAACGAGCATCAAGAAATGGATAATGATGATGAGGATGATTTCGGTGATTTTGAAGAATCTCATGTAGACAATAACACAAGGAAAGATGAGGAATCAACAAAATTAGAAAAACGAATAGAAGATGTAAATATAGGTGAAGAAAAAGAAGAAAGTAAAAATGATGAAATCAAAAAAAAAGAACCATCTGTAAATATCAGAATTACGAAAAACGAAATTTCATTTTTAGGCTTTAACAGAGAAAACCAATCAAGAAATTTTTTGTTTTCTCAATGATTTCAATAAAGCCCTTTTCGAAAAAGAATACAAAACTTATTCGGAAATACTATTGAAAGAAAAAGAGGATTCAAATTTTAATAAAGAAGAAAATCTTTCTCTAAAAAAAAATATTGAAAAAATTCCGGAAAGGATTTCTTCGAATATGAAGGAAGTCTCTACAATATTGGCAAAAAAACAAATTTCAAAAAAGAAATTTCCAAATAATTTTAAAGGCATAACTTTTCTCTAAATTGTTATTCATTCACATAATCTTCATAAATTTAGTCCCTTTAGAACAAGATGATAAACAATTCTCTATGAAGATCATTGAAGACCTTAACAAAATTTGGGAAAATTTGGGCTATAAGAAAATGTAAAATCTTAATAAATTGAGCTTTAAATTATTGTAGACTGAAAGAAAAAACCAAAGTAAAATCACCAGATTACGACTTTTTTTTAGAAGAGCTGACAAAAGCCGACTTCAAAAAAGACAATAAAATTCTAAAGGACAAGCTTAAAAATGTATTAATTTTTTTAAAAATAAAAAACCCTTCCAAAATAGCAAAGATTTCCCATTTTGATAAATCAAACGGAAGGAAAATCAATTAATTTTGAGGTAGAAACGGAATTTTGCGATGAAGTCCTTCCCCCAAATTGGTTGGAAAATTTAAATAAACCTATGTTCAATTATGACTACTCTGCGATTTTAAATCAAAACTTTACCGAAAACTTTAAAATAAAGCATCCTTTAGAAAAGAAAATGATTTTAAAGAAGGCTCTGAGCAATGTTTTGGAAGAAAACGGGAGTTTATTTTTAGACAATCTGAAAGGATTGGAAAATAAAATTCAAACTCCCAAGAAAAATAGTTTGACCTCCCCGAAAATTGAAAAACAAAATAGTGAAAATTTACCAAGCAATGCTCTGAAAAAGGTATCAATAGATGGAATGAGTGCTTTTGGCTTTGATTTAGATTTGGATACAAATGAAAAGGTAGATATATAAATTCTTTGATATTTTTTAGATGGGTTGTAAGTTGGAGAAGAAGATAAATAATCATGCTGGCTCAAGGAAAGATTCTCTAAAACCTGAAGACAATAATCAGGAAATAAAAAACATCTTACCAAATTATGAGGACATATTTAATTGAAAAGAGAAAGAAAAAAAATTATGAATAATCCTTAAAAAAAAAAATTCTTTAATAAATTATAAATAAATAATTTAGGAATTAATTTAGAACTCATTTTTTAAAATGGATTTGGAAAAACAGAGCTCTTATAAAGGAGGACTTCTTATGAATGAAGTGGTTGAAGTCAAAACGGAGAAAGAAGAAAACAATAACTCATGTATCGAGGGTTTGAATGAAACAGGAAAATTATCAGCCTATTTGGTTTGTTTTGTTGTTGGAATAGTGGTTCAACTTTTTTCATTTGATTCTAGTCGAAATGAGTTCATTTATTGGTTTCTGTTGGGAAATCTTAGCATGTTTTTTGGGTATATTAAACCTTTTCTAAATTTTATGAAAGTATTTTCTTAGTATATGCTTTATAGCTAAGCTTTCTTTTCAAATTTCGAACTTAAATTCAAAAAAAAGAAAGGAGTTTGGTGGACTTTATTGGATATCTGTTATTTTGATTATTGTATGCCGAACACAATTTAGAGGAGGAGATTTGTTGATAGTTTTATGTTTTTTTGCAGAGGTGATTGGTTATTTTCAATATGCAAGAACTTATGTTGAGCTTTTTGACAATTATGCTCGACGCTTTTTCGGAGGATTCGGATCTTATGAATAATAAAAATAGAAACTAAGCCAATTAAGCGAGTTTGATTTTGTTTAAAATTGTTGCAAATTCTCGCAAAAACTATTGAAATCATATTTTTTTTTTTTTCATTTTTCTTTTATTTTCTTTTCATATATATTGATAATTTCGGAATCTCCTTATAAAATATATTAAATTAGATATATTTAGGAAATATCAAACTCAAACAAACAAAAAATCCAAACCCATGAAATATTTAGCAGCTTATTGTTTGGCAGCCCTTGCGGGAAAAGAACACCCAGGTGTGCATCATCAGCTGACTTTTTCTATAATCCTTTTTTTTTCTCAGAAGCAAATGATATTGAGGCCATCTTAAAATCTGTCGGAATTGAGCCCCAAGCTGATCATGTCAACAAAGTCATTGAAGCTTTAAAAGGAAAACATTTGCATGAAGTTTAAGAAATTTCCTTTGATTTTTTTACTTAATTGATTCAAGGTTATTTCCCATGGCTTGAAACAAGTTTCTTCATTGTCTGTTGGAGGAGGTTTGGAGGATAATAAAAATAAAAACTTAAATAAACTTTAAAAAAGGTGGTTCCCACGCAAAACACGAAGACAAGGGTGCTAAAAAGGATGTCAAGGAATCTCCAAAGAAGGAGGCGAAGAAAGAGGCACCCAAGGAAGAGCCTAAGGTGGAAGAGGATGTGGATATGGGTGGACTTTTCGATTTCTAAAGTTAAATATATCCAGGGAACAATAATTCTTCATACCCAAAAAGAAATTTAAATAAAATAAATAAACTCCTCAAAAAACAAAAAAAATTTCGGCTTTTTTCAGTTTTTGTATTGTTGTACTTCCAAACAACGGAGAAAAGAAAGATTTTTTGAGATCTCGTAATTTTTGAATTTGAAATTTGGAAATTTTTTTAGATTTATGAATTTTTCATAATTAGTTTCTGAAAAAAAAAGAAAATTAATTTAATGCTTTTTTTTATTATTTTGCTTAAAATAGTTCTGGCTTAAATTTCATCGCTAGGTTGCTTCCATATGTATTGATCACGATAGATTGTTCTCCAATCTCTCCCTGAATCGTTTTCTGAAAAATGATGCCCTCTTAAATCTTTTTCCAACTCTCCTCCGAGTTTATTTGGTTTTCCTTGCTTGCTGCCAATCTCTTGATTAGAAGATTCATAACCACCTTTTTGGAAGCCGTATTCAAAATGGTTTTTTCGGAGATCTTGTTTTAATTTTTCATCTAAGGCATTTCTTTCTTGAATTTTGCTTTTATCGATAAAAATTTTGTGAGTTTCTGAAATCCATTCATCTTTATCGATTCCAAGAACATTGTGGTGACTTTTGAGATCAGAAATTAACTTAGAGTTCAAATCGCTCTTGGTATAAGGCAATTTAAGAAATCTATTTTGTTTTTAGCAATGAAGGAAGAATATTTATAATTACTGGCCATGATTTTCTGAAAGGTAAGTGTTCGATTTGTCTGTTCCGAAAACGATATTTGAACCTCTATCAGCTCTTTGATCTCTTGCTTTTTCAGTTTTTGTTGCTTCAAGGGGTCTATTAAATCCTTCGCTATACATGCTTTTATAGAACATAGGATCCTTCATGGTGTTATCTCCGAAAAGATAATGGTTTTTTTGTAAATCAGGGTTCCTATCCAAAGACTGGTAACTTTCTTTAGTGGGCTCTTGAAATTGTTTGGCATTTTCGGTCTTATAATTGACTGCGTCGTTTCCAACAGTGAAATGAGTGGCTTCGAATTTTTTATTCTATTAGAAAGAATCAAACAATTATTTAAAACCTCTCAAATCTTTTAGGAGTTCCTTTTTTAACTCATTCTTCTCAGGAACCTTCGCATCATAAGTTTTGTTATATTGACTGGTGTATTCAGGTGGATCTGTGCCCAATAGATAATTGGTGTTTTTTAATTTTGGATCAAAAGGAATAGCCTTGGTTATTCCATGGAATAAAAAGTCGTTTTGGTTCGACGTTGAAAAGTCAGTGGCATCTCTGCCTAAAACCAAATTTGTTTTTCTTAACTCAACGATTTCTTTCATTATTTGCTCTTTGGACTTTCCTTGAGAAAAGGCCTCCTTTGGAAGGTTGGCGATCGAATTAAAATAATTGCCATAAATTGTGTCGTAATAATTATTCCTATCTCCAAAATCATGGTTGTGTTTCCTTAAGAAATTCCTCATGGTGGATTTGTCCTCGAAAATCGTCGGGTCGATTGGTTTTTTCACATATTGTGTCTTGGCCTCAGATTGATTGGACCCAGAAGTAAACCCTTGAAATTATCAGATAAATAAATTTATACAAAACAATTGGTCACCTAAAAGAAAATGATGAGTCCTCAAATCATTTTTTTTCTCATCATTCAATTTGGCATTTTCCAGATATTTTGGTGGTGGCAAATAATCGGACTTATTAATCGATTGATATTCCTTGCTATAGTTTTCAGTGCCGAGCGTGTAATGAGATGCACGGAGATTGGGATCTTTTAAATTTGAGGAGTTTGGGTCAAAAGGATAAGTCTGATAGTCTCTTCGATAAATGGAATCCTTCGGAACCTCTTTTTTTTAATTTGTTATTGATTTTATAAAACAAAAACTTTAGTTACTCTGATCAAATCCAACATAGAAATGGGCCTTTCTTAATTCATTGCCTAATTCTTTGCGAACGTCTGCTTTTTTTTTACTCATAGTTAAAAGTTATATTTTCAGGGTTTTGGAGATAAATAATTTCTGTTAATCAAATTATGAAATTCAATATATTAATTTATAGTTATGGCCTGAGGCCTGATATGCCTTGGGATTTTAATTTTTCTTTAGAAAGATCTTTACAGCATTTTTCATATTCAGCGAAAACGATTTTGCAAGTCTTTAAATCTACTTGAGTGTTGTTTATGTCAAAACATGCCTTTTTTAAATCCAAACTTATATTCAAAAAAATTTTGATTTGTTAAATAAAACGAGTGCATTCTGAATTTTTTCAGCACATATGTTCTCAACTTCTGAGTAGATTCTAAATCTTAGGTTTCTTGTAGCGCTGCTGACACTGCTGAGATCTGCTTCCTTTGACATATTGGATTAAAAAAATGACTCAAATAAAATATATAAATTAAAATTTGAAAAATTTAAGAAGATTTTGAACTATTTATTTCTTAAATATTTTTTTTAGCAATGAAAAAGCATTTGATTTTTAAAAAATTTTGGAATTAAGTCTTCTTCATTATTTTTAAAAAACAAAATAAATGTCATCCCTTTAAAAAAATTCACGCTTTATTTTCTTGCGGAAGTGTTTCCAATACTTCTGGTGTAGTATGAGTTCTGGTATCTGAATGAACAAAACGAACCATTGGGACCTGACTGCCGATGTTGATGATCAAATTATTAGTCAAAGATTTAATCGATTCATATCTAATATATTCAGGGGTCAATTTTTCTTTGCTGGTTTCCAGCTCTTTCAGATTTTTATAATGTTCCGCATCCACTTTCGATTTTTCTCTATCCAGGTACATTTCATTCTCAATTTTGGCGATTTTCAGTTCATTTTCTTTTTCTTTCAGTTTTTTTCCCATATTAATCCTGGTGACATCGAGTTCACTTTGAGCTTTGATGATTGCTTGTCGCTTTTTAGTTTCGGCCTCTTGTTTTTTTACCTTTTGGTGTTCATTGACGATCAAGTATCTTGTTTTTTCGGCTTCCATTGCTTCGAAAGTGGTCTTAATTTTGGCTGGAATTCTGGGTTTGGTGACTCTGATTGACAAAATTTCCAAGCCAGGCACCCATTCTTTTAGATCCTTCTGCAATACTTGAATGAGGTCTTCATCCAAAGACTCAAACTTTTCAATAAAGACTTCATGTAAAGTATGTTTCGAACAAAATTGGTTGATTTCATGATGAATTTTATCATATATCCAGATTTTATCGTATTCTTTGGTATAGTTTTTAACCGTCTCATAAACATGATTTTTATCCAATCGATTCACGACTTCGATTTTATCAAAATAAATCATGACTCCCCCGCTGGTTCCACATGGGATTTCTATGACTTGATCTGTTTGAACGGTCACCTGAACCATTTCATATCGAGTGAGAAGAGGAAAATAAAAATTATATCCTGGATCTGTGGTGGAAGTTGATAAAATACCCCTTGTATAATAAACACCAACATGACCTTCCTCTATTTTATGGATTCCAGTCATCAAAAAAACCACAGCAAGAAAGGCTAAGGAGGGAACAATTGCAAGAAGCATGATTTTATATGGATTCTCAATATTTATTTAATTATTTTTGAATAATTTTTTTTTTTTTAAACTAATAAGTGAAACTCTGCTCTAATTTGAAAAATAAATAAATTTATTCTGAAATTTCAAATCTTCTTAAAACTAACATAAAGAAAGGTCATTAAAACTAAAAAAAAAACTAACATATTTTTTATTTATTAAATACAAAAATAAAGGAGAAACAAAAATTTTTTAAAAAGAAACAAAATTTCCTCTTTGATTGCATTTGTTTAAATAAATAAATAAATTTATATTATTTTATATCTTTGAAATTATTGCTTTAAATTTGAAAAATTTTGTTTTAGATAAAAAACAGAAAATATTCAAAGATTTTTTTTCTGATTGATTGAGTAGCAAAATGTCCAAATATTTCAGTTCTTCAAACAAAAGATCAGAAATCTCTGAGCTCAAGGATGATTTAAATTCCACTGTTTTCGAACGAAAAAAAGAAGCGATTAAAAAGGTGATCGCTCAAATGACGATAGGAAAGGATGTTTCTCAATTATTTCAACCCGTCATCAAATGTCTCGAGCACACCGAGATTGACATCAAAAAATTGGTTTATTTATATATAATAAACTATTCCAGAAACAGACCTGATGATGCCATCATGGTTATCAATCTCTTCAGGAAAGATGTTCAAAAAGGAACTCCTTTGATTAGAGCTTTGGCCGTTAGAACAATGGGCTGTTTACGAGTCAAGAAGCTCAATGAATATTTAATAGATCTGCTCAAAGAAGCTGTCACCGATGAGGACCCTTATGTCAGAAAAACTGCAGCCTTATGCGTTTCAAAGGTTTATGAGATTAACCCAGAACAAGTCGAACAAACAGGAATGATTGAGAAAATGCAGAATATGTTATCTAAAGAGCCTAATCCTATGGTGATAGCCAATTTGGTCATTTCTTTGTATGAAATTTCTCACATTGGGTAAATCAAAACATTTCAATAAATTTTCTTAAATTTTTTTCAAAAGTAACAACAATGTTCTGATTTTGAACAGCACTATTCTTCAAAAACTCTTAATCGCCATCAATGATTGTATAGGTTACATTTTTTCGTTTTTTATTTATTAAAAATCGTTTCCAGAATGGGGACAAATCGTTGTTTTGGATTGTCTTGTCAATTACATTCCTGCCGACTCAAACGAAGCTGAAAAGTAATTTAATAGCTTTTTTTTAAAAAATGACTTAAATTATTATTGTTTTAGCATTATTGATCGCATTTTGCCTCGTTTGTCGCACATTAACCCAGCAGTGGTTTTTTCAGCCATCAAGCTCATTATTAAATTTTTGGATTACATCAATAGTCCTGACACCATCAGAACACTTTGCAAAAAATTGAATCCTTCCTTAGGTTAGTTTATTGCTTTTCATTTCAAAATAGATTTTTTAAATTTTTTATTTTTACATATAAATAGTCACTTTGGTCTCCTGGAATCAACCGGAAATACAATACATAATTCTTAAAAACATCAATTTCATTTTACAAAAGAGACCCTTGATTTTGGAAAAAGAAACGAAAGTTTTTTTCTGCAAATTTAATGAGCCATATTATATCAAAATTGAGAAATTGGAAATCTTGCTTAAATTGAGTGATGTCAAAAATTATGAGATTGTTTTGAATGAGCTTTCCGAATATGCCAATGAAGTGGATCCAGATTACATAAGAAGAGTTGTCAAGGTTATTGGGAAAATCGCAATCAAAGTTGACAAATCAGTTGACAAGTAAGTCCTTTTTTGTAAAATAAGATCCATCATTTTTTTATATAAATCAATTAAAGGGCCATTTCTATTTTAGTGAAAATCATCAAAACTACCAAAGAATCCGGAAGCACGATTACTCCAGAAATATTTCCCGTGATGCAAAACATTTACAGAAAATATCCAACCAAAGTAGATGCTGACAATTCTTTATATGAACTCATGGAAAACTTAGAAACAGCAGAAGAGCCTGAACCCAAATCAGCTGCTATTTGGATCCTTGGTGAATATGCCGAAAAGATCAAGAATTCCGTCCAAATAATCAATAAAAAAATCGAAACGTAAGACATAAATAATAATTTTCATTTCTCTAATAAAAATACAATTAATTTACCTAGGTTTATTCAAGAAGAAAGGACTACTCAATTACAGATGCTCACAGCAGGTGTGAAGATATTTTTGAAATTCCCAGATGAGGCAGAAACCTTTATCACCAACTTGCTGCAAAAGGCCACTGATGAAACAAGGAATCCTGATGTTCGAGACAGGGCTTACATTTATTGGAGAATGCTTTCAAGTGAGCCTGAAAAAACCAAGATTGTGGTTTTGTCGGATAAGCCAATATTGAGAGATGATACCTTTAGTTTTGAGTCGGGTTTTCTGGATGAAATGATTGAAAATTTGGCCCTCATAAGTTCCTTGGTGCAAAAGACTCCTTCTGAACTTTTTAAAAAGGAACAAGTGAACCCTTTGTCTATTAAGTATGAGACTTTTTTTATTTTTATTTTAATTTATTGATTTTATTAAACTTTAGAAGAAAGATTAGCGATGATATTGATGAAGATGATGATGAAAAGAAAAAAGGTGCAGTGGTGGTGAATGAAATTGCTGAAGTTGTTATTGAACAACCAAACAAAAGGGCACCCCTAGCTCAGCCAATTTCCACTGCTGCGAATAACAATAAGAATAAAAATGATAATATCATGGATCTTCTTGATATGCATGAAAGCGATACGACCCCTGAAATCAAGGAACAAACCAATATATTGGAGTTGATGGAAGGAAATAAGCAAAAAGTTTTGGAATCGCAAAAGAATAATAATACAAACGTTTTTGCTGGAGGTGATTTGTTCGGAACGAATGATATGACTGGCCAACAACAGAATTTGCAAATTTCAACTGTTGTTCCCCTTGAAGTTAAAAGAAAAATGATTTCTTTTAATTAATTTTTGTTATAGCCAGTGTTGAAGGAGACAGAACTCGGGAAAGGTGGTAAAAACGGGTTGAAGATTGAAGCCAGCTTTGGGAGAGAAAACAATGTAATTACCCTAAATCTCAAGATTTCCAATTTCTCTGACATGGTTGTGAGTGAGTTGGAGGTCCAGATGAAGCCAAACTTTTTCAATTTGTCAATCGAAAAGCTGAACAATACCGTGACTCTTTTCCCCAACCAATCTCAGCTTTTTAATTTCTTGGTGAACACTCAGGGACAAGGGGATGTAGCCTATCCTTCAATTCCTTTGATTTTTGTGATGGGAATCAAATCGACTTTGGATATCTTTTATTTTAGCACGCCCTGCATGTTCCATTGTTTATTAGTAAATGAAATTCAAAGATTATTATTTAAATCTTTGGTTTAGATGGAAGGTGGCATGCTAGAAAAAGAGAACTTTAGATTATTGTGGAAGCAGATTCCAGAGACGAATGAGCTTGTTTATGAAATAAGTAAAATAATTCTATAATAAAATGCTTCAAAGGATATAGATTCGATGAAGAGTGTGTATCATGAAGAGGCCAACCTGAAAGAAATTTTGAGGAAAAATAATATTTTCTTCCTTGCTTCGAGAGTCAATGAACAGAAGCAAAGTTCCTCTTTTTTTAATTATTTTCTTTTTCAAAGAATATTTATTCTTCTTTTTCATATAAAACTATTTTAGCTGTGCTGTATTTCTCTGCGAAAAGCTTAAAAGATATCTATCTATTGGCTGAAATAAATATTCCAAGTTTGAAAAATAGTAGTGGATGCACTCTATTATGCAAAAGTTTGACACAAAATTTGATCCCATTATTCTTGCAATGCGTGACCTTTATTTTGAATAATTAAAATGGGGAATTAAAAAAATAATGGAAATTTACAAATTTTAAAATACTTTTTTTCTCAAAAACATGTTTTTTTAATTTTAACAATAAAATTTATTTTACATATAAAAAAGTTAGCAATTAACAAATTTCAAAATAATAAAATATTTTTTTTTTAAATAATTTTTACAATTCAATTTAATATGTGTTTGCATTTTCATAAAGAAAACTTAGCATTTTAAAAATCACATCACTCATTTCAGCCAATCCCGTCTGATTTTGTTTCAATAAATTTTCTGTCAAGAAATATTGATAAAACAATAATTTTTTGAAAATTTCTGAGTCCTGATTCCGATTCTGCAAATTCGTCTCCATGTTTTGATCAATTAAATATTTTGAAAAAAAAGCCAAAGATTGTGCCCGTTTTTCATTGTTTTGTTTATTATCTTCTTTCAAATCATTTTGAAGCCTATCCTCAATTGTATTTGTTAGTTTTGTAAACTCTTTCTTGAAGGAGGATAAGACCAATAGTTTCTTCATAAATTGAGAATTGAATATTTTGTACATCTTCATTTCATCATTTTCTTCTGTTTCACAGGCCTCCTTCATTAGGGTCTCTCGAATGTGCTTCTGTTCTTTTAAAGGGGTTTTCTTATATTTTTTCCAGAAAAACTCATGAACCCATTCTTTTTTGATTTTTTGGTAGGTATTTATTGAGGAAACTCCATTTTGTGTCGTTTTCTTGTCGTGTTTCAAATCAATTCCTGCTCTTTTTTCAAAAGGCAAAACATTTATATAAAAATTCTTATTCCTAATGATCGTTTTGCAATAATCAGTAGTTGAACTATGAAAACACGATTTATCAGATGAAGAGTCTTCTTTTGGAGATTGACATTTTGGACATTTTATTTTTAATTTTTCTTCCATTACTATTTTTTTGCTTGCGAAATTTTCGTAAGATTTTGAATAGGTTGAATTGCTGATTTTCTTTTGAAGGAAAGGAGAATCTTCATTAAAATTGCTTTTATATATTTTTCGGTAGTATTTGTCAAATTTTGCATCATCTGATGCTTGATTATTATGAGATAATAGAAAGTTCGGAGTTTCTCTTGTTGCAATTTTAAACTCTTTAGATTTTCCCATGCGAGGTGGTTTAAAATTGTTCCCTTTTTGTTGCATTTTTTAATGTTAAATAATAAAACAGATGAGTTTATTTATTTTTTTAATAATTTTATTTTTTAAATTAAGGTTAAATTTTCTTTTTAAATTTTTAACTATTCATCAACTTTTCATAAAACAACATTTGATTGGTTTTATAATTTTCCACTTGAATGATGCATTCTGGAACTGGATCTTCTTCTTAACATACTTGGCAGACTATGATCAAGTTCACTTTTATCAAGTGTTTTTTCTGTGATTGTCCCAATGAATTTCTCAAAGAACGAATATGGGATCTGCTTAATCAAAAAAGTGTAAATTAAAGTACCAACCCCAAAAGCGATGCATGATAAATGCTGAGAGAGCGTTAAGGGGCTTAATTTGATGAACTGACCTCCAAATTGAACAAGAAAAAATTGAATAACCAGGATTATCAATTCAATCAGGAAGAAAAAAGGATTATTGCAAAATCGTGCAAACACATTAATTTCACTTTTTTTCAGTTTTCTGCAATTTATAGCATTGAATACTTGCATCATCACAAATGTTTGGAAAAATATTGTGAAATGAACGTAATTATCAGCATTCCATCCATCATTCACATATTCTGAAGTATCTTTCACTCCCCATATCTCAGGTCCGAAAAACAATATTACCAATAAAACAATCAGTTGATAGATGCTTTGAGAAACTATGGAAATTAACATTTCTTTGGTAATCATATGATCTTCTCTGGAATAAGGTTTTCTTTGTAGCAAAGAGTTTGATGGTGGCTCTGTTGATAAAGCTAATGCTGCAAAAGTGTCCATAATCAGGTTCACCCATAATAGTTGAACAGGAGTCAATGGAGAGGTAGAAAGCACTGCTGAACCCAAAAAAGCAACAACTAAAGCGACAACATTGATTGTTAGTTGGAATTGCACAAACTTTCTGACTGAATCGAAAATGTTCCTTCCCCATTTGCATGCAGTTACAATGCTTTTAAAATTGTCATCCAATAGAATGATGTCAGCTGCATCTTTGGCAACATCTGTGCCTGCCTTATTCATTGCGAAACCAACGTCAGCAGTTTTCAAAGCAATTGCATCGTTGGTTCCATCACCTTTTCAAAAAATAATTGATCAATAAAATATTAAAAATATTAAAAAAACCTGTCACAGCAACAATGTTCTTCAACTCCTTCAAACCACAAACCAATGTTTGCTTATCTTTAGGAGAACTTCGAGCCAGCACTCTCAACTCGCTTGCTATAGTTTTAAAAACTTCCGGATTTTTTATCTTCTTTTTAATTTTTTTTTCCCCATTTTTCTTCTCATAGATTACTTCGATCAATCCTCCACATAGTTGGTTGAATTTTTCTCCATCCAATGCTTCATAAGTAACATCATTAAATTCATAATTATTTCTTAAAATTCCAGCTTTTTTTGCAATAGCAATGGCTGTCTCCATATTGTCTCCAGTTACCATTCGAACTGTTATCCCAGCTTGTTGACATATGTTTATCGATTTTGGAATCTCCTCTCTCAAGGGATCCATAATACCAATAATTGCAATTAAAGTTAAATCAGAATCAATATTGTCTTCAAGATTTGCATTAAAATGTATCTCTTTATAGGCCAATGCAATTGTTCTTAAAGTTTGCTGAGCGAAATTTTTGATAATTAAGTTGATGATTTCACTTTTGTGAGTGGCATTTAATCTATCAAAAAAATAGAACAAAAATTTAATAATATTTACCTCTCAGAACCATTCTGCATCAAAATAGATGAGCATTGCCCCAATACAATTTCACTGGCACCCTTTGCATACACGCAATATTTGAGATTTGAAAGTTTATGAACCGTGATCATTTTTTTTCTTTCAGATGAAAAGGGAATTTTTTTTACCATCTTAATGTTAACGAAACTATAAAATTGTTGAAATCAAATTACTTTTTCGTCACTTCTCACATTTTGGTAATTGTAACCCATATGATAAGAAAAAGTTAATAAAGCGCATTCTGTTTGACTTCCATTCTATAAAATTCAGATATGATTATTTTTTTTTTATTATTATTGAATTTACGCCTTCCAAGAATCCTTCTGGAGATTTCACAGGATTTGATGATGAATTAATGCATATTCTTAAGGGATTTTTAATTTTTTAGAATCTTTTTTTAATTATTAGATTTTTTAAATTACCCCTCACATAAAATTTGAAGCATTTCAGGAGAAAAAGCCTCTTTTTTTAAGTTTTCTCCTTCAAGTATTTTATCATTAGCAAAAACCGAAGTGACTTGCATTTTATTGAGTGTCAAAGTTCCTGTTTTATCTGTGCAAATATTATTAGCTCCCCCCATAGTTTCACAAGCTAAATTATATAATGATTTTTTTAATTCAATCGAGAAAATAAACCTGCCAAATTTTTCACGAAATTATTCTCATCTTTCATTTTATCAATTGAGTATGCAAGAGCTACTGTTACAGCTAGAGGCAATCCTTCCGGTATGGCTGCAACTAATATAGTAACTCCAAGCAAAAAGGAATTTAAAAGATATTTCAAGCAAGCAAAAGAAATTAAATCCATCTAAAAATGATATAGTATTATTGTCTTATGTTTCTTTTTTCAAAACTTCTTCTTCAATCAAATATACAAGGAGATGAATTAGCAAAACTGCAATTGTTAGCAAAGCAGCAAAAAGTCCGATTGTTCCAATATCTTCCGCCAGTCCTTCCAACTTCACTTGAAGGGGAGTTGGTTCTTCATCATCTTGGAGAGCCATTTTTAGTATTCCTGAAGAAAAAATTTATAAGTAACAAAATATTATTTCATGTTCGAAACCTATTTGAGTATTTGGACCAACTGTGCATACTAGCATAAAACCTTCCCCATCCATAACCTTGGATCCAGAAATCATAAAAGGATTTAAGGAATTACTAAAATCTATAGATAATGGTTGTTTCTTAATAAGATGAGATTCTCCTGTGATGGAGGACTCATCCATGAGAATGCCTTAAAAAAAATAGTTTTATGTTTTTCAGCCAACTTTACCGCTTCCTAAAGTCAAAATGCCATCTACAGATAATATATCTCCAATATCAACTTGCAAGATATCTCCAACAAGTAGATCATCTGAAGGGATATTAAAGTGCTTCCCGTTTCTTTTAACCTTTTTTTTCGTTTGGAACATAAAATAAATTTTTATTTCGTACATTCATTAGTTTTTTCTCTGCCTGCCGAAAGAGGTTTTCGAACTGCTTGTCTTTTAAGTAATTATTTACTGAAGTGATCATAACAATAATGAAGACAGAAAGTATAATAGAGAATCCATCAATCCATCCCTATTTATGAGTTATATTTTCTCTTTTTTAATAAATTTTACAGTCTCAGATTCTCCTTCAGCAAATCCAATAGCCAGGGAAATGAATCCAAATATTGCCAAAATTCTAAGCATTTGATCTTCAAACGCTTCCTTCATCTAGGAATCTTTCTTAAATTTGAGAACAACAAATAAATATGTACGAAGACAAAAAGTGTTTTGACTGGTTTTATCTGAGGTTTGTTCACTCCGAATCTATTTTATTTGTATTAATTACTTCTAAAAATCCAATTCTAACTCTTTCTTTCTTTCTTCGAAGTCCATCACATTGATTGGATTTATCCCATCCTATAGTTTTTTATAAAATTCCAAATTATTTAAAATACATACCTTCAAATCAGTCTTTAAAGCATTTACTAATCCATTGATTCCACCTAATTTATTGAGTGCTTCAATACTTTTTTTATTTGAAATATCGTGATGTTCAAATAATCCTCTTTATTTTTTAAGATTAGAATATGAAATTTGGACAAAATGTAAAAGACAAATTTTACGCAAGGAAGTCTCTTTTTATTGAAAAGTTGCTCGAATTTTTTTCATAATCAACCTCTTCCTGTAAATGCTGCATATCAATTGGAAAATAAGTCTTTTTTTATTTATTTTCTTTTAAACGATCGGTTAAATTTAGAAATGCGAATTTAATATAAGAATCGAAAATGATTTTAAAAGATTTCAAACTTTTAGAAGACTCATGGCTGACATACCAATTAATATTTAAACTTTTAATATATAGTTGTCATTAAATTTCAAATGGAAAGCTGTGGAAACAAAATTTCCTATTTTGGGGACTTCTTTAATTTTTTATTTAAATTTAAAAAATAATCCAAAAAAAATCAATCAAATTAAAAATGGAAAGGAAAATTTCGACAAAATGGCTCCCAAACCAAGATGGAGATAAAAGTATTTGCTTAGAGGTCCGCAAAAAAGTATTTGTTGATGAGCAAAAATTCAATTTGGATCTAGAGTTAGATGAAGATGACTCTCTTGAAAACTTGAAAACTATAAATTTTTTATTGTATTATGAAGAAGTTCCTGTGGGAACAGCAAGATTATGCTATCGAAATCAGGAAAAATGGTACTTAACAAGATTTTGTGTTTTGAAGGAGTATAGAGGAAAAAAATTGGGAGATACCATGTTGGAAATCTGTTTTGAAAAATGCAAAGAAATGGAAATTGAAATTTTATATTTAAGCGCTCAAGTTTATATAATGAATTTCTACAAAAAACATGGATTTGAGGAGTTCGGAGAAATTTATTATGATGAACACGTTCAACACATTAATATGTCAAAAAAATTCACAGTTTATTAATCTTTAAATTCTTAATAAAGTTAGATTTTACAAACAAAAATCCTTTTTTTAAAAATTATTTTTCTAAAAAAAAATTGTTTATTTTTTAATATGTATGTAGATTTTTTTTTTTCTTATTTTATCAAGCAAAAATAATATTTTAAACCTCTTTGAATAGATCATGAGTCGACGTATTTATTTCATTATTTTGATCTTTGTTTTCCTGTTGGTTTTCTTTCTTTAATTCTTTCTTTTTAAAATTATTTTCTTTTTCTTTTTCTTTTCGTTTCAGCTTTTCCTTTTTTTTTGTATGTTTTTTTGACGAAAGATGGATTTCCCATTCTTTAGGTCCATTGAAATCATAATTGCAAATCTCACAATGAAATTTTTTCCATTCTTCCAAAGCCGTTCTTTTTGAATTATTTTTAAGTTCGATCTCTGAAATAACATAATTATCGAAATCTTTCTTTAAGATCTTGAGATTCAAATTGCTTTTGTAATTTGCTAAAATTTTGCAGGCTGGAAAAAGAACACTTTTTTCGAATTCTCCACTATCATAACTATTGAATCCAAACTTGAATATCCTATTTTCTAATACTGGCAAGGTCAACAATCGATTCTCTATCCAAAGTAGCTGCTTTTTAGTATATTTAATAGTTTTCATTAAAAGTCTTTCTTTGCATAGGCTCAATTTATCCTGAATTGTTATGTCATCTTGAATATACTTCAAAAAGTCATCAGTTTCTTTTTCATTATTTAAAATCTTCTTAAAGGATAGATTCAATTTCAATAAGATTTTTTTTATTTCTTTGTAAAAGAGGAAAAATTCTTTGTAGCCAATGGCTTGCAAAATTCCTCTAGTAAAATCCAATTTTTTTTCCAACTCATCAACTTCTTGAATTTCAAAGCAAAAATATTCATAAATTGAAATAATTTCTTTAATTCCTTCCTGTTTGACCATTTCTTCAATGCGCAATCGAGCTTTTTCCTTCAAAACTTGGGATTTCTGCATTAACGGCCATAAAATTATCGAATTTTCATATCTGAGCTTCCTCTCGGATTCAGATTTTTTGACCATCTCACTCGGCAATATTTTATGCTTATTATATAACATGAGATAGTTCCTAATTTTTCTTTTATCATTCGGATGAATTTTGTTAGCCATCACAGGATCAATTTCCTTGAGTAAATTATAATCTTCCAAGGTTGTAATTTCCTCATTGGTAGCAGTTTCTGTTTCGCTTGACTCATGATCCTGAAATAATTCATTATCTTGGAATAAAAGACCTTCCAAATAATAATGAGTCCCACCAACAATGATAGGAATAACTCCTTGTTTGAAGAGATCGTCTATTAATTTAACCCCGATTTCTATAAAGGAAGTCCTCGTGAAATTATTAACAGAAACGTCTAAAATGTCCAATAAATGATGTTTAATTTTAAGCTGTTCGTCCTTTGTTGCTTTGGCTGTCATTATATTTGCATCTTTATATAATTGCATCGAATCGCAATTTACTATTTCACAATTTTTTAAGGTGTTCGCAAGAGATAAGCTGAGCTTTGTTTTGCCTACAGCACTGGTGCCCATGATAAAAATTATTATTTTTTTGTCATTTGTATTGGGCAGAGGGATATTTTCCATTTATCTTTAATTTTTGAAAAAAATAATAATTTATCAATAAATATGAAATTATTTCTGAAAACAAAAAAATCTCTTAAGAAAAAAACCTAAAAAAACAAAACAATCTGCTCCCAAATGAAATCAAATATTTTTTCTTAAAAACTATAAAAACTTCTTGAGTTCAAATAATTTCCTATTTTTATGAATTTTGGACTATTTAATAAATACTTTCTTCTTTTTAATACGTCATTCTGGTCAGAGCTCGTAAATTACTATTTAAATCCGAACTCTCCTCGAAACTTAAACCTAAATTATTCAAAAGCCAATGTCAATCGTCTCCAAAAACTTACAAGAAGAAAGGGAAAAGATCAGCTTCAATTTGAAAGAATTGACCACCTTGATCTATGGATCCAAACAAGAGGCCGAAACCTTCTTGAAAGCTCAAGAGTATATGGACAACTCTCCTATACATAAACATAACCCCGATGATCAAAACTTAAGTAGAATTGAAAAAATGCAAGGGTACATCAAAAGATTTCATGATTATCATAAGCACTTCAATTACAACAACATAGAATCCATTTTGCTGGGTTTTGCTTTTTTTAACGAGCCTGTGATTACCAGCCTACATCAAGTTATGTTCATTCCTTGCTTGAAGAATCTGGCTACACCTAAACAATACGAAAAATGGTACTTAATTCATTTTATTTTTTTTATTTATGTTATTAAAATTCAGGGTTCCTTTGGCTGAAAATTATAAATTGGTGGGTTGCTATGCTCAAACTGAAATAGGACACGGTTCAGATGTTCAAAGTTTGGAAACGGTTGCAGAATTTGATGTTTCCAAAGACGAATTCATCCTGGATTCTCCAACTGTGAGTTCAGCAAAAATGTGGCCAGGCGATTTAGGAATTTATTCAACTCATGCAATGGTATTTGCCCAATTAAGAATAAAAGGTGTGAATCATGGAGTTCAACCTTTTTTGGTGCCAATCAGAGATATGGACACTCATGAAATTCTTCCAGGGGTTGAAGCCGGAGACATTGGACCTAAATTGGGATATGGAACCAAAGACAATGGATATTTGAGATTAGATAAAGTTAGAATCCCAAGAGAAAATATGCTTATGAAATATTGCAAGGTTTCAAAAAATGGTGAATTCAAGATTGTCGGCAATGAGAAAGCTTTATATGGGATCATGCTAGGGGTTAGATTGATCATTGCTGGTCATTCATTTAGGCAATTGGGATTTGCATTAACAATAGCAATTCGATACTCTCTTGTAAGAACCCAATTCAAAGATGACACCAAAGCAGAACGAAAGATTCTTGATTATCAACTCCAACAAGAAAAGCTCTTCCCATTATTGGCTCAATTCTATGCTATGGCCTTTGCTTCACAAAAAGTGAGGAAAATGGTAGATGAGAATCTTGTGAAATGTCAAAGCAATGATTTCTCATCCTTAAATGAAACACATGTAACTTTAGCAGGAACAAAGGCGTACTATACTTATGCAATTTCTTCTGGAATTGAAAAATGTCGATTGTCTTGTGGAGGACATGGATTTTCACATTATTCTGGACTGCCAGCCATGCAGCAAGACTTTGCAGCAAACTGCACTTTAGAAGGAGAAAATACTGTGATGTACTTACAAGTCGCGAGATACTTATTAAAAATGCTGAACAAAGTCACAAAAGGTCAACCTCTTCCTGGAACCTTTGAATATTTGAATTCTGGAATCCAATTACTTCAGGAACAATGTACTGCTAAAACCGTTGCTGAAATCTCATCTATTGATACTTTGAGGAAAATTTTAATAGTAAATGTGTCATACTTAATATCAAAAGCAGGAGAAATAATGCTTCAAAATGTGAGCGAGGGTGCAAGCATGAAAGAAGTATGGGATAAAAAATTAGGAATAATTTTGGTCGAGGCTGCGCGAGCACATACCCTCTTTTTTACCTTTAAATGTTTTTCAGATGGGTTAAGAAAAATTCAGTGTGAGAATTTGAGATCTGTGATGACGAACTTATGCATACTTTTTGGGATTAATGAAATCATGGATAAACCATTGGGAATAATTGAATCAGGTTATCTCTTAAAAGAACAAATCAGGTTAATGCATGAGGTAAAAGAAAAGCTTTTCCTTGAAATTAGACCTCAATCTATTGGACTAGTTGATGCGAATATGCTTTCTGACAACACTTTGAAGTCTGCCCTAGGAAGATATGATGGGAAGGTTTATGAAACAATGTTTGAATGGGCTCAAAAGGAAAATAGTTTTAATCAAAAGGCAGTTGCAGAGGGAATGGAATATATCTTCAAGATGAAAGATGTCGTGCCTCAGGCAAAACTTTAAAGAAATAGAAAGAATCATATATTAAAGAAAATTATTTGAAAATTTAAAAAGAGATTATGAACTTAAAATAACACAGTTTTTTATTACCGTAAAACCTTTAAATATTTGACTTTTTAATTTTAATCTTTTTTCCAAATTTTATTTT
>Ga0302186_10001310_pt1 | contig 20935 bp, 18 predicted proteins | sample II_Bog_E1_2_FD_198782 | JGI IMG/M metagenome (GOLD analysis project Ga0302186, IMG submission 198782) | Peat permafrost microbial communities from Stordalen Mire near Abisko, Sweden - II_Bog_E1_1 | ecosystem: Environmental > Terrestrial > Soil > Wetlands > Peat | place: Sweden: Abisko...
GTCCAAGAAGCTTTGTCCGTCCTTGATAGCTTCTTCGAGTGTAGCCTCATCATCAGCGGAAACCTTGCCTTTGAGCTTCTCAGGATCACTGAGACTGGACTTAACAGAGTAGATGTAGTTATCGAGGGATTGTCTGGCGTCAATTCTCTCTTTAGCGAGCTTATCAGCCTATTCATTCTCCTCAGCTTCTCTCAACATGCGGGCAATATCCTCATCAGAAAGTCTACCATTTTAATTCTTAATGACGATGTTGTTCTTCTTGCCTGATCCCTTTTCGGTGGCTGAGACTGAAAGGATGGAGTTTTGATCGACTTCAAAGGTGACTTCGATTTGGGGAGATCCTCTAGGGGCAGCTGGAATACCAGTGAGATCGAATCTACCGAGAAGATGGTTGTCCTTAGTAAGGGGTCTTTCTCCTTCAAAGACTTGAATGGTGACAGTTTCTTGGTTGTCTTGATAAGTGGTGAACACTTGTGACTTCTTGGTAGGAATGTAAGATCCCTTAGGAATGATCTTGCTCATCACACCACCAACTGTTTCAATACCCAAAGAAAGAGGAGTGGCGTCAATGATGACGATGTCACCAGTCTCGCTGTCCTCACCACAGATGACTCCTCCTTGAACGGCAGCGCCGTAGCAGATGGCCTCATCGGGGTTGATACCAGTGTTAGGTTCTTTTCCGTTGAAGAACTCCTTCACAAGTTGTCTGATTTTAGGGATTCTTGTTGATCCACCAACAAGCACGATTTCGTCAACTTCGTTCTTCTTCAATCCGGACCCTTCAAGAGCAAGCTTTAGAGGCTCAAGAGTCTTCTTAAAAAGATCTCCGTTGATTTCTTCGAATTTGGCTCTGGAAAGACTTTCAGAGAAATCATAGCCCTCGACAAGATCTTCAATTTCGATCTTGGTCTCGTGCTGTGAGGATAAGGCTCTCTTTCCCTTTTCAACTTCTCTTTTAAGTTTTTGAATGGCTCTCTTGTCCTTGGAGATGTCAATGTTGCTCTTTCGTTGGATAAGTTTCATGAAGTGATCGAGCACTCTTTGATCAAAGTCCTCTCCTCCCAAATGGGTATCACCGTTAGTACCAATAACCTCGAAGACTCCATCATCAATGGTAAGAATGGAGACATCGAATGTTCCTCCTCCCAAATCGAACACCAAAATGTTCTTTTCCTCTTTCTGATCGAGACCGTAGGCAATAGCTGCGGCAGTTGGCTCATTCAACACTCTCACAACGTTCAGGCCGGCAATGATACCAGCATCCTTGGTGGACTGTCTTTGTGAGTTGTCGAAATAGGCGGGAACAGTGACGATGGCATTCTTAATCTTCTTTCCAGAGTAAGATTCAGCGATTTCTCTCATTTTGACGAGAACCATAGCGGAGATTTCTTCAGGGGCGAAGACCTTGGTCTCACCTCTAACTTCAGGCACAGAGATGTATGGTTTACCATCTTTATCGACGATGTCATAGGGGAGATACTTCTTATCATACTGGACAGTCTTGTCAGTATATTTCCTTCCGATAAGTCTCTTGACATCATAGAGGGTTCTGGTGGGATTGATAGTAAGTTGGTTCTTAGCGGCCTCACCGATAAGTCTCTCCTCGTCAGTGAAAGCCACGACAGAGGGGGTGATTCTGTTTCCGAGTTCATTGGGGATGACCTCAACTTGTCCATTCTTAAAGATGCCCACACATGAGTAGGTAGTTCCCAGATCGATACCGATAATGGGGCACTCAAACTTCTCTTCCTCCTTAGCCAACGCTGAAGCCAGCAGTAGGGTAAGACAGATTAATTTAAACATTTTATATGGAATAATCCTTCACCTGTGGATTTATAACAACTTTCACGTGTGAATCAAATAGCTATTCCTATATTTAACAGTAACACGTATGGACTGGGATCGCTGCAGGCGATAATCAGAGCGACTGCCACTTGCCTAATTTTACCTCAGTGAGTATCCACGTCATCAAAGTGAAAGCCCGAAGTGTGTTTGGATGTTCAATACTGAAGATGTTGATGCAGGTATGATGCAATAAAACATTTGTTGTTTCTGATGATAATAGTGGAGGATGATGATGATATGCTGCACTATTTCAGCAGTTAACTGCTATATAAATCATATAATTTCGCAACACTTGGATGATTTCTCCCTCTCCCTCCTTAAGTTTTCCTGCAATTCTGTATTTCGGTTTTAAAGCTCCAGCTTTTCTCTCTTTGATTGCTAGGATTCTTTCTTGATGTCCTTATTCTATCGATCGGCGATAGTTCTAAATGTAATAACATGTACTTATAAACTATAGGCTCTAAGATAATTAAATAATCTGTCAACAGTTCGAATTGATTATCTCCCTTGGATTGGTCTTTGTAGTCGCTTACCATCTTGCCGATTAACCTTCGTGCTTACTCTTAATTTATTTTTTCCTTGCTTATCCTGTCCAGAAGAGTTTTTGATTCATTCTTGAGGTAGTTGATATTGCTTATCTCGCAGGTCTTGTTGTTCTATTCAATCAGTCTCTGCTGTTTTTCATCGATGTACTCCCCCAATCTCAGCAAGTAAATTCCATCAGTCGAGTATTTTTTGAACTCTTCAATTGTCTATTCTCTGTACTTGAGTAATAAATTTTTCATATCCCGGATTCCTTCATCCTTCAGATTACTATTGAGTTGGGCGTGGTAAAACTATGTGGCCTTTTAAAAAGCATGATAGCCCTGACTGATTTGTATACTTTTATGACACTTGTCGATATCGATCATTCCGACTTGATTGACTGAAGCCACCAGTTGCTATAAGTAACATCCGAGAATGACTCCGTTAGTTAATTAGAAAACCTTAGAGAATGTTCTGTTGGTTGTATCCTTTATTTACTGTTCAAATGCATCCACATTCTGAAGATCACCTCCATCCATCGAGACTTGAAGCAGTGAGATACCACCATAAAGATCAAGACATTGATCGTAAATTTTACTTTTGTTGAGAATATCGTAGATCTCAGATTCATCTCTCTTCATGACAACTCCTCGTCCCTTGCTGCGCTGCAGTAAAATAAGATAAGCCATCTCTCGCTTTCTACTGATCTTGTTTTTATTTTAATCTTTTTCATGTTCACTGTAGGCCACTCTTCCCTCCACAGCGGTTAGATATGTTAAGACATGAATTTCCTCCAAGTTAATGAGCAGGCATGAACATAATAAGGAGCAAATAACGTGTAATTTGGCCTTATCATCGTTGCTGAGACCGACTATTTCTAAATGCTATCAAAAATACACAAATAGAGGTATTGATCACCAGTTTGTGGATCAACCCGAGGATAATTGCTAATCCAAACTCCACTGTGAGTCGGTTCATGGTTAAGAATGCTGTTATTGCGGTAGAGACTGAAGAGTAAATTGCTGCTAACTCCCTCGTAACCCACAAGATAGGTTTTGCCCCAACATTGATCTTGGAGCACAGACAACCCCTCTAACACAATTGACAGCTGGCCGTCGCGGAAATCGAGAAGAGGCACAAAGGTAAAGTTTTGAGCCACTTCGATGTTATTTTGGTTAATTTTGAGGGCAGATTTGCAAAGTTTGATTTTGTTCATAAGATACTAATAATATTAATAAAATAAAGAGAATGAATGAATCTTCTTCCTAGCATTAATCTCCAATATTATAACAAAAAAATCAGTCTAGGTGATGGCAAGTAATCCAATCTTTTGATCTATTTTTCAAATTTCAGTCAAATCTTATTTTGTTAATTTGCTTACTAATAATTTATGGACTTAGGGTTCAAAGTAAGATTTTAGTTTCATGTAAAATGAATTCTAAGATGTCTATTCTATAATTAAATCGAAGATATAGTTTGGATTTTTAATTATTTCTTATTTATGGAAATTCCCAAATCATTAGGGAGATCACTCATATGTTGTAGTACTTCTTTAGGATGAATCTTGAATTTTCAATCAGATTCTCCTTTGGAGCCTTCTCTATGTAGTTCTTGAATTCCACTAGCGGAACGTAGCTCGTTGGCTTTTTACCCAACCATTCGAAGTAGTACTTGAAGTTGTCAGGGATCTACTCCCTTATATACAACTTGTCAATTGTCAAGCAATAGGTCACGTACATTGCAATGCGCGCTAACAGGCTACTTCCCTACAGCTGCTTCTGCTGGTTATACTGGTCGCAGATGGAGTCGTAGGCGTGCTTAACAATCTGCATAAGGGGACTGGTACGAATCGGTACGCCGCTTTTATGTTTGAAAACTGAGTATTTTTGTAGTTGTATGTCAGCATATCGCTGATCATCGGATATTACTTGCAAAAATATTTGCTTTTAAGCTAGGCTATATCGCTACGAATGCTGTCCAGAAGCTTGGCTCGTTCAGAACGCCGGTAATTAATAAAGTCCTTAAAGGCATCGTATTATCTGGAATCTTGGAAACTGGTAAACAGATCGGCATCCAACATGAGAATGTTTGTATTCTGGTTAAATCCTTCGGCCAAAGCGTTGAGGTTGATGAGCGATACAAAGGTAACTGCATACTTGATCAGTAGTTTCATTTATTTGACATCTTTGGGGTCTTTAATGTTAATAAACTACAGCCGATTCATCACCTCCGTCGCAATAATAAGCAGCTACGACTGATCGTAGTAGCTTTTATATAACTCAAAGGCCCGTCGAATTGGGTGGTTCTTGTTCTCCATCAACTTGTCAATGGACTCCACCTGTTTCTTTAAACCTGATGGTGCTTATTTCGGAATACGAATCGACATCTCCATCAAATCGCCCAAAAACTAGTCTTACCCTTGAATAGAGTTGAGTTTGGAAGTTTGAAGCATTTAGTTTTTGTTTTTTTGACGCTGTGCAAAATTAAGCGCGATGTCCTTGAGAGCATTCGTCGAACTCATGTTAAGAGAAGCAATGCGTGAACTCTGGGGCACTGTAATTTTGCTGGGAGGTACCTCCATCTTTTGATCCCTATAATGCTCACCTATTTCAGGGCATATCTCCATAAACATATCCTTCAACTGCATCCTTTTTTTTGGGTCGTGATGCAATAGCTTTCCCAGCAAAGCCTTTGTGCCCTCACTATATTTTCCAGAAACGGTTTTGGAAATGCCTATTGCTTGAAAAGTAAACTCCTGACCTTTAAATTTATCCATGACTTCCTTTGTGCACAATCTGTGGCCTCCTAACAAAAGATCCAGTAGCAAAGACCCCATATTCCACACAATCATCTGCTTGAAATCCTAATCTGTGAATTTGCAAGTGGGTGTTTCTGGAGCCTGATACTTAGGATCCCAGACGTAGACTGAACTAACTCCATTAGACTGCTAATAGACTTCGGATTATACCAAACTCTACAATTTCCATATTTTACCACATTTTACAAAGTGAGCAGGTCTGATATTTTTATGAAGATAACCCATCATAGTGATGGAGTAGATGGCTTTCAACGCCTGATTAAATATCTATAGAGCCTCTTTTTCAACGATATTCACCTCATACATATACTTGAAGAGGGTAGTTTCATAGAATTATGAGACCACACCGATGACTTCATTGTTTTGGAGTTCATCTCTAAACCTAAGAATGTGAGCAGGGAATGCTGGAGTTTCACAGTTGTTGAGTAGGACCTATTTATTGTAGTCAAGGCACGGCATGATACCTAGGTCAAAAGCTCTTTGAGTATTCACGAATTTGACTAAAAACTTTTCCCCCTTGGTGTTGTTAGCGCCATAGACTAGTTCTATCTCATTGCTAAGTTCTTTGACTGGTTTCTGGGAAATGTTAATATCCAAATCTGGCATATGTTCAACTAATTATTTTATATCCCAATAAGTAGATATTCACACATGATCAAAGATGATAATATCAGATGTTTTTGAGTTGAACTACCTCACGTGGTAGACAGGGACTGCGGCAGACTGGACATTCGCTGGATATTTCGAGGGTTTTCACGATGCAGGACCAACAGAAAATATGCCCACATTTGGTTGAACTTTTGTTTTTCAACTCATCATAACAGATTCTGCAAAGATGTTTCTACTTTGCAAGGGGTTTTTGATTCGATGACATATTTTATGATGAGTGGGGCGGTGGCTTCGCTCGGGCAGCAGACTTATTTTTCCGGTCTCTTAAAAAGGAGTAGACATGCTTGGCGGCCTTAACAATAAAAGTGGCTAGTAGGAGATAGCCTTAAATGGCATAGCTGACGTCTTTGATTTGATCATTTTTGTAGGTATATGCATACCTAACTCCCAATAAAGTCTCAATAACGGTAAAATGTTTGTTCCAATCAAGCATATACACCATTAGAATGAGCCACTCGACGTTGCTCATGATTTCCTCAGCATTGCCAAGAACTCGCCCGAGCATCTATCGAATCGGCTTCACCAAACCTAACAATTTACTAGCAAAGCTCATATTCGACGATTTTCTATTATCTTGCTAAGGAGGCTCAAAAGCACTGTCCTTTCCCTGCATGAACTTTGAGAAAAGAGGAACTATTAAATTACGAGATACAATTTCCAAAAGAAAAAGAAGGAGACGTGTCTTTTTGTTCAGTAGAACACCCTACTCGGCATAATGTTTTTATTTATACATAGCTATATAGGTGTACTCCTCGCCCAGCCTGCGACGGCAGAGATTAACAGTAACGAGGGTGTAGTAGATGTCTGGAAAGGCAGAGAGGAGACCTTTCAAAAAGGGGGAGTTGAAAATAGCCCTGTTGAAGGAGGGAGGTATGGCTTCGGCGACAGCTTCTCCGAAGTTAGAGACGAACTTATTCCTCTCTTTTTCTTAAAGAGTATGTAATCTAAGAATTTATGGTTTATGACTATAGGGCAGCATGATTATTTTAGGACAAGAGGGGCCAGTTTTGTAATTTAAGTTATTATTATGATTAAATTAGAAAGGCTGGCATTAACCAGAGCCAGACTGGACAACAAAATTAATCAATTAGAGGTTGTTATTGAAATGCTTCATGATAATATTCTTTTTTAATAAATTTACCCATTAAGCATTTTACTTATTATTTTTCTTAAATATCTGGGATGAAGAAGGATGCTTGGAAGGCGACAGATCAAGCACAGAAGCTTGTTGTTTTATTTTGACAGTTTAATACTTGATTTAAAATATGAATATTTTCAAAGTATGGACTGCATATTAAAGCAATTGAACTAATTATATCAAAGAATACTGAAATTAATAAGTAGTATAGTTTTATTATTCTTCCAATTTGCAATCTTAAAATATTCTCATTATTGGGTATTTGTTGACTAATTTTTAAGGATGGATGCTTTAGATTAGTTTATTGTTATCTACAGTATCACTTCCTGGGCAAATCAGCATATCTTAGATTGGGTATCGACCAAAAGTTAAATTTCACCCTGAGATTAAAAATATAAAAAAGGAGTAACTAACTTTACAACAATAAATAAATTATAGGAAAGTTTACTAGGATAACTCATTATTGATAAGCTATATTGCTCAGTATTGATCTAGATTTACTCGTGGCTATCAAGGCAAAAAATAAAGGGCTTATATGCAGATAGATGAGTAAATGATCATCATTCAGTCTTCTTAGTCATTAAATTATAAAATTCCTACTCAGATACTCTTCCATCATCGTCTGTATCCGCGCGATCAATCATTTCCTGCAAAAAGAAATCATCAGTTAACTATCCAAGCTCTTTTGCCACCTTCCTCAACTCTTTCAATCCAATAAAGCCTTCATTAAATTAGATGTACCTGATTTTTGCATGTCAAACATAATGAATACTTTATGGATTTAATCCCGAGATTATTGCTCATTGGGACGGTGAGTCATCATTGCGTAGAATTAGTCGAATTAAATTAGACCACTTCCATCAGTATCCAACTCAGCAATCATTTGATACACCGCTGCTGCCTTTGCCTCTATCCCCAGAGATGCGATGGCGTCTTTAAATTCTAAATGAGATGGAGATACATTTGGGTCGAATACTGCCGTCTTTGCCTATATCGAACAAGTCGAATGCCACCTTGATCTCCATGACTTCTTCAAGATTGACAAATGAAGTGACCCACTCGTTCGCATCAAATCTTTCAATATCAGTCATCTTTCAAATGAATTAAACTAACAGTCATATTCCCCTATATAATTCTTAATTACCAATTATCTTATATATTTTTTTATCTTTGGAATGCGCAGTGAAGATATCAATCTGCCGAATCAATCGCCTCAAAAATCAAAATAGTCGAGCAAAGTAACAAAGTAAGTCGTTTATTTAGACAGATGGGAAGTGGATGACTTCGATGAAAAGGCCATATTCCTCTGTCAATTTTGCGGTGGAAGTTAATGCGATCACGAGAACTATCTAAAGAATAAAATTCAACCCAATGCCGTTTAGGGATTGCATTCCAACTGGATTACCCAAAATATATTAGCCATGCAACGACCGAGCTAACGCCTTATTAAATAGTTCAACATCTATACTAAATTTAAAGAACTTAATATTAGAACTGTTCTTAACTTACAAGAGCCAGGATAAGTATAGTTCGTCGTTAATTCAGCATCCCTTCTGTGGAGATGGAATATTTCCGCAAGTAGGCTTCAGTTATATTCCTGAAAACTTTTATCATCATGGCATAAACTGCTTCAATTAGAGTTGGGAAGATATGACTGCAACGACCTTTGAACAGATGATGAAGATAATGAATGTTTTCGATATGAGTTTGCAGGATTAAGGCAAAATCAGTGTACATTGTCATGCTGGCAGAGGTCGCACTCTAATGGTAATTTGCTCCTGGCTCATTTATAACGATAGGATGAAAGCAGAAGATACGATTGAGCTCGCTATTTTAAAAAGACAAGGAGTGTTGACTCGATCCAGCCAGCGATAATTTTTGATTTATTTTTAAGAAGAGCTAAAAAAACGATGGAATAGCTTTAGTGTGATTTCAGATCATAAGTCCTTCAGTAATTTTGTTGACTGGCAAAGTACGAGTCTATTAAATAAATAAAAAAAGCAATTGCATGGCGCTCCAATAATCCATTGTAAACTCATGGAGCAGCTAAGGAAGCAACTAAAAACAAATTTCAAAGATGTGATACAAGCGTTAATAAGCCCGTATAATCTTGAATCCAGTTAAAAATGGGATGAGAGTCAATAAAAATAGCTCAATACACTTAAGTAAGACCTTAACCTTATTAATTTTAACAGCATTAACAAATTATAGCCGCAGGTGATAGTTGAGTTACTGTTTGATTTTTATTAAAATTTACCCTACACGTTAGTTACTTCTTTAACTGTTGACTGTCTGGTTGAATAACTCTAAAACCAAAGAAATCTTAAGTCGATCATTGCTTAAAAAATCAAAATGGGAGAAACCAAAACTGAAGGAAATAAATCAACTATTCAACTCACTCAAATTTATTTAAGTACTGTGCTTGAACCGGCAATTGTTCACAATTTAGGAGTGGCTTCCTTATCTGTAATTCTAGATTTTGTTCATTTCATCGGCTCCATTACTCAAATTCTCTTAATTGAACAAAAGGAAAATTCTAATTCAATTATCGAATCCTTGTATCTAAGGTTTGCTATTCTCTTCCTTTCTAAAAAGAAATATTTCCCTCAGCTGTTTCCTGCCAATAATCCTCGCACATGCAAGATTTTTAAATATAGAGAGAAAATATCGAAAGTAGTCAGCAATCACGTCATTTTTTTAGCAAACTTTTTGAAGTAGTTAGGGAAATAGATACCGTTAAAGTTGTAAGAAGTTCATAGGATAGTATTTAAGACCTGTCAGGTTGAATCTAATCTTTTCTACTTTACAAAGGAAAGTCCCTGTCGTTTTTTGGGAGGAGAGTAGAAAAAGCAAATTTATGATTCCTCGAGAATTAATTTCAGAATTGAATGATTGTTCCATCAATTTGTTTATGTCATTGTTCATCTTGTATAAATTAAATGTAAAAAGAGTCATAAGAAAAGTAAAAAGCTTGGGACATATAAAACAACGAAAAAGTTATTAAGTTTTATGGCAAAAATCAGGAATATGGGATTTTCAGTAATTTTTACCCTTCCCCATTTGCAGAGGAAAAAAGAATTTACAAAACAACCGAGCACTATTTTCAGAGTAAAAAATATCAAGGGCTTCCTGAGGAATTGTTAGTAATATAGGCCAAAACGCCATCATAAGCGTTTCATTTAGGAAGAAGTAAGAAGTTCCCTCGCAAAGCTAATTGGGAAGAAATAAAAGAAGGCATTATGTATGAGGGCTTAAGGCTGAAATTTAATACTCATAAATAACTGAAAGCTCAATTAATGGAAACTAAAGATAAGATTCTTATTTAACATACGTTTAAAGATAGATACTGGGCAGATGGTGGTGATGGCAGTGGCAAAAATCGACTTGGAGTGCTGTTGATGAGATTACGAGAATAGTATCGGAAGGAATGAATCATTGTTGATAGAATCAATAAATAATCTAAATGAGTAATCATATATATATATATATTTTAATATTTCAATCTTATTTGTATTTTTACTTTTGGACAAAAATAACTCAAGCCCATCCAACTTAGATAACAATGCACTGAAGGCTGTTTATAATGCAGGAAAAGGCAGCATCCTCCCCATAAGAATAAGAAGTTTACCATGAAGAGCAGCGCGCAAAATAAACCTTTAATGGCTATCTTGAAACGGATGGTTCTGGCAGCAGATTAAACAAGCTTAAAATTTCCAATTCAAAAGTTAAATATATTCTAAAAGCCATTGCCACTGAGCTACAGTGATAAAAAACAGATTGTAAATCATCAAATAAACATTTTTAAAAGCAATTGCCTCTGAAATCGCTGAAAAAAAAACAAATAACTAAAATACTTACTGAGGACTGCCCATCATACAATCAATCAACTGATGCGCTAACGATAGGAATTAGAGCCTTAAATCCGCACCATTCGGAGGCAGAATGCGATGCTTGCGTAATTAGTAAATGATTTAGGGAGCAGAACAGAACACTCAGGATTCTGTTGGAAGAGAAAACAATTATGGTTTAGTTCCTGCAAAAGCAGTTGAATCAGAGAATACTGTCGCAAATGGAAGAGCGGATGGGTGAGGAGGCAGACTACTCGGCCGAGGAGCCCACTCCCCTTTTGATCAACAAAATGCAAAATCGCATCCATGAGCTGAAGAGGCAGAACAAGACCCTTATCTAATACAATAAGCACATCAAAGGCTACGCCCTCCCCTTTATATTGAAGATTAAAGGGTAAGTGGAAAGAGTGAGATCGGCTGGAAAGGAATATATTGAGGAGGAAGACTCTAAGTCTCGATAATATGAAACCAGAAAGGAAGGAACAAAGACAGCATTTATAAAAAAGCGGAATTCGATGGTATAGTCGGCTTGGAGATAGCCGCAACTTTTGAAGCTGGAGTGGGATCCAAAATCGGTTAATCGCTAAAGATTATTGCTATTGAATACAACAGATGTTTGCCATATTTTTAACCACTCATAAGCGCCTACCTAAATCCGAAAGGATGACATAAACTTATTTTAAGAAAGGCAGCATAAAGGATGTATGGTGAGCAGTTAGAGCCCCCTTCCAAAAGCTGGGAAATATAGAATTAAGTTCTATTTTGTGAGAAACAAATTAGCAAAATGCCCAATAACGATCGGGATCATGACTGAAAGTTGGAAGAGCAAAGAGTATGTTCGCAAGTCAAAAGAGTTAATTTCCTATCATTTTTGCGGTATTTTTGGAGCTTTTGATGTTGATTAAAAATAAATAATTCCTTGGAGACAAAACTTATTAGGGCCTACTTGGTCAGGAATTATTGAAATGGTCGTGGACTTAGACAATTGGACTATCGAATTTATTCGGGAGAGTTTTCCGAAGAAGAAGATTGCTAAAAAAGTCACCCGTTCATCAATAAGCGCTTCTTTCAAGAATAAAGACATTTTTGTCTTTGCTTGCCTGAGAAATTCAGGAGATAATGTCGATTTTCTTAATTCCTGATTTGGTCAAATTTATTGATAATCATAATTAATTTTTTTACTTTTTTATTCAATATAATGTTTTTGACGTAATAGTTAGGAGACATATACAATATTAATCATATATCAATAAGAATTGTTGTAAATCAGAACTCTTGACTATCAGAAGGCACATTCTGTTGCCCCGCCCAAATATATCCAACAATAAGGGCTGTGATGATCCAAATTCCAATGGATAGATGGTAGAAGTAATAGAAATAGGACCAAACGCTACGTTATTGGTCACATTTCCGAACCATTGCAAAAACATGCATTAAAAAAACAAATATCAGCGTTATCCATCCCAGTATAGCAGAGTGCACTCCATGATAGAAGGGAGGAAAAACTGAAAACATAGCTGAATTATCCAAGATATACTCGCGATACCAAACCAGTAGAGTACTCTTGAATTTTAGAGTAATCTTTCGAGCACAATCGTCTGCCATTTCTCATCCTTACGTGGACAACATGTTGCGATCATTTGAAAGAGGAAATTAATCTGCGTGTCGGCACGTATACGGTATAAACTATAAGGAGAGCGACTCCATTTGCAAGAATGTATTATCGAGAAAGAGTGATACTATCGACAGTGTAGCCCATATAACAACCAAATTTAAATTATACAATTAGCATTATTTAGATATTGGTAATCATGAAGTTAATTTTGGTTATTACGGTAGGGTAAAAATCAACTTAACAATTTATACCTATTCATGCATCAGCTTTTATATGATCATCTATATTGGCCTCAAAATCTAACTATATCTAACATTATTCGGTAATTTAGAGAGTATATCTGATATAAATCAGTAAATGTGGCCAATTAACAAAGGGTCCACATCGTCTCGAACAATTCGAGGAACAAGAGTCTAGACTGAATAAATCAGTTCGTTCTTTTCGTAATTATCACTAAAAAGACACATGCTTTCTCTTCTTTGTATGTGGTTGTTATTTGTATTTGACTCTTATGACCATTGATAGGGAGATTATGGAAGCGAGTGGGGATGGAAGCAGTCCTAACTTTAAAATTAATATTTTTAGGGATACTATTGGAAAGTGCCTTAATCTTTCCAGTTGATAACCTCAGATCTATTTTGAATTGCCTCCAACTCCTCGCTTTTGCTCAGCTATAAATTTATTTTGAAGAGATTTTGCAGTTTTTCTCTTTGGTGGAGAAAGGCTGAGCCCATCTCTGAAATTAACTCGCTGAAACAGTTTGTTATATCTGAATTCATGAGTTTAAGAAAGAATTAATTTGTTTCCAGAGCGTGTTCAGTATCAGATATCTTTTTGAAATCAAGATTTCGTCTAGGATGCTCAGTGTGGTGCTTCAGAAAAGTATTCCTATCTGCTTTTTTAATGATTCTATGACTGCGTCTGTATTTTTACTCTTTAAATTTGGTCTATTTCTCCGAGGACATAAGCCGAATATATATACAAAAAAGAAGTTTTGCCAGAATATTGTATAAGAGGTTTTAATCAATAAAAACACGAGTATGTCTAAATGATGTATAAACTTCAAAGCGGGCAATCATCACAGCAAATCTAAGTCATTATCTTTAAATGATTAAAATAACGCCTTTTCAAGGAAGAAAATCATGGTAAATGGTTAAGGGAATATACAATTAACTTGATTTTGCTCCTTGTATCAAACATATAGATAGCAGCGAAATAATTAACTGATTCAGAACAATTAGATAAAATATTTTTAAATAATGGATTTTTATCTTTTCATCAATGGCTATATATGAGTCATAAAAATGTGTTCATCATTAGCATTTGGCAGCTTTTTCCTGCATCTTCTTTTGAAGGGCTCCCACAATCTACTTTTTATTCCTTACGCCGAGTTTCAAACATAAGTTATCCAGCAGTATCTAAAGCTTTCTTTCGCCCAGCGTCTATTTCTTGTTGTCTTCTTTCTTTTCAGGCTTGATGGCGCTCATCTTCTTCAATTATCTTTGGATATCGCGCTAGTTTTCCTCTTTCACCTTCTCAAGCTATCTTTATAATTCTTCCAGCCTATTTTTCTTTTAAAAATATGTGATTTTGAGTTGCTTGTTTCTGCTGTTTTGCTATAATAATAATTTCATCTTCTCGGAAGTTTCACTCTCCCCGTCTTTTATATCAAACAGTTCTTTTAATTGCTCATACTCTCTCGTAGATTTTTCGTATCTCTCCTCAAGCTGTCGAATTGTCTTTTCCTGCTCCTTAATTTGGTTTTTCTCCTAGCGGTGTTTAAGATGCCCACTGACCGAATGCTCGATTTTGTTTTTTTAGTCTTGGATATCTTCCCAAATGGTCTGTTTAATGTTTTCAATCTGCTGCTCCAGCTTTACCTTCTCCCCAAGATATTTCTGAGCCTATTGTTCGACCACTCGTCTATTTTGATTTTTCTCTTGCTCCAAAGCAGTTTGCTTTTCAGTGAGAGCCTTCTGTGACTCTAAATCCTCAGTAATGGTCTTCATGTTATCCTTTTAGGAGTTGATCATCTTCTTCAAATTCTGCAGGAAATAGTTGAGTGAGGCCAAGTACTCCTCATTCCTGGTCTTATTTTATGAACAGAGCTTCAGTATTATCTTCAGCCTCTCTTTTTGCAGTAAGCTCTTGCAAAATTAAGTAATAACCTCCTCTTTCCTCTTCAGCAAATCTTCAAGAGCTCTGCATTTCTTTCCGCTCTTCTCCTCTTACTGTTCATGTAAATTCTTCTTGGTCAAAGCCTATTTAATCCTTAACTATTGATATATCTATCCCAGTCTCTTATTCTCATAAATGATTTTATTCAGCTTCTTCTTTTTCTATTCGATATGGTTTTTAATGTATTACAACTCGTAATTTGTATGCTATTTTATAGCCCACTTCACCTTTGGCAACATCTCATTTGCCTATCCACCCCAAACTAAGGGACTCTAGAATTAGCGACGGAGAGTGATAAATTTCATCTCCTGATCACAGTTCTCCTTAATCTAGCCGAGTAACTTCCTCTCTTACTTTTCGTTACTGCTTTCAGACTTTAATTTCTATCTCATTTAAAGCTCCTTTGTAAGTGCTTGCAAAGAGAGATCGAATTGTGGCAAAACTTTTATCTTTTGAACATTAAAGCCTCCCTTGGTTTGAGAAAACTTAGTTATAGAAAATAAGTTGGATTTTGTTTTGGAAAATCCTTTGGAAGTCTCAAGAAGATTGTGATCCTTTTTTGTAAACATCTGTCTTTTCTTTTACCGAGCCTCAATGGCCACAAGAAGAGATTGTTTCGTGTACTTGTATTCAAGTTCGAGATTGTTGCTGTCATCTCCCTCTATTTTCTTTTTTAGTTCGGGAGTGGTGGAATAGTTATTGTTGAGAGAAATACAAATCCAAGGGAATTGGATCCATATCCATCGTTTATAATAGTAAAGAGACGGTTTGACCTATCGCAGTCTATAATTCTCACGTATCTTCTGGAATGATAGCGCGTTCAGAGGATGAGGATGAATGGGGTTTTATTTGCAAGGTTCTTCCACGTCCAAATATCCACATATTTCATTTTTGCCAGGTCCTCCGTTGTCATCTTCTTTTTTCATAAACTATCGAATGTTTTTGAGATAGAACTGTCTGAATTTATTGCGATTCATGGGCACATCGACATTAAGCTGCTCGATCTACGATAAAATTTTAGGAGACTCATTCTTTCTCTTAGGCTTTGCTTGAGCATGCTAACCTTAAACTGTTGCTTTTTCTAGTTATTTGATTAGATCCTATGTTTTCTAAATGTCTTTCGGGAAATATTTTTATTTCAGCTCCTGAATTTGCTATTGGAGAGTTTGCTCGGGCAACTCATTGCTCTAAGGTGGATTATAAGAATTATCAACATAAATATCTAGATTGGACAGTTAGTTCAGAAGACCAATTTTTCTTAATTCGAGCATGTTCCCTTCAATGTAAGGATGCCTAAACGCTGGAGTATCATAGGTTTAAAAATCACAAAACTCTTTGAGAAACCTTGAGATCTGAACGATGATTCTAAAGATATTTTAATCTGTTGGGTGGTAATGCATACTAAATCCCTCTACTGCCTTGTTATATTCAATAACTGGGTCAAATCCCTTCTCTTCTAATTTTTGCCAGTACCTGCTCAGCTCATATTTGTTATGGGGGTTGAACAGCAGCAAAAAGTTTTATATGTTTGATATCATCTCCTTCAATCTGAAGTAACTCTTAGCACAAAAGAGATGATAGGCTTGCTATTCGAGCTTGCGGATAGAGTTATCAGTCGATTCAAGAGCACGAGCTATTCTTTCATGCCATCCCATCACACTCTCAATGAAACCCTCTCCTTTTTTAGTCTTTTCTCGCTCCAAAACTCCTTCAACGAGCCAACGAGCTTTAATCGAAAACACATCATCGTATCGAACAATTACTGAACCAAAGATACCCAAAAAATGCACCCATTATGGCTACGTCAATTTGGCCAAGATCAGCATCTATCTAGTCGTGATTCCCTTCTGAGCAAGCGCAAGGAATATAAGGGCACTCTAAAACTTAGTCTTCAGTGCCGAATTATCCGAACTATTATCGATCACATAATTGAACAACTGGAAGATATTTATAATGGCTTCCAAGCCTTAATGAGGCAACTTCTTTTCCACTGTTTAAATCCACTCCACTGGTGCCTCCTTCGGAAGCAATACCCCCGAATAGAACTATAAAAAAGAGTATACATTGTTTCCCTTATAAATTTTGGGAAGGATTTCATCGAGTGTGAGTTGTAGTCTTTGATTGGTCTCTTCTGTTAGGGATGTTACTTTTTATCTGATGTCTTCACGGATCAAATCAGCAATCCCTGAATCACTCTTCACATCAATAACTTCACATCCAATGCGTTCAAGATGCTGTATACTTTCAGACTGCCTGCGAGCAGAAACAATAACCTTAACATTTTTTGGGAATCTTTCAGGCAGCCAGAAAGCGATGTTTGCCTCTTTGCCAATTTCCTGATCTGTAAATCTATCGACTCCTTCAATCACAATAACAACCTTGTGGTATATTTCCTGTGAGCAATAGATAATCTGCTGCTTTTCGACCTCGGCACTAACGATATCCAACCAGTATGCAAAGAATTTACGGATGTTCTACTCAAGTAGATCCACATTTTGTTTCAGTTTTAAAGCCTATTTAAGGCGGATTATGATCTGATAGAGAGAGTAAAAGTAGTTGCTGTCGTTACTACCACCGCTTGCGAAGTGAGTTATTGTTAATATTTTCTACTTACGAGTCTGATTGCTCATTCTAACTCCCTGCTCCCATTGACTCAGGATGGTCTTCATGCCACACCCTGGTTCAGTTCGAAAGACTAGTGCTCGTTCTGAATCTTCCTCTAACCATGTGTTGATTTTATGTATGTGTCTTTCCTGTCCAGGCCATATCTTTTTTGACTGGTAGTGGTCAAGAACTGCCTTGCTGGAGCTAAATAATAAGAGTAATACTCTATGAATTTGGTGCAAGTTTAAAAGGTTTTCCTCCCCCACTCATTGAAATGATCTGTTCTGTCCATACTATCGCTTGAATGCTTTTCCATCGGTTCTAAAATAGAAAATGATTTATAATAACATACATAAATGAAGTTGACTTACACCCTGCAGAATAATGTATTGAGAAAGGCTGTTTAAAAATAGACTGATTATGGATAAAGAAAAGTATTATGAATCATAATAAATAATCATTGTCTTCCCCTGAGTTTAGCAGATTCAGGGTTTAAAGAAGATCTAGGTTTTGGTAAAGTCTATTGAGATTGATGACCTTTTCTAGGCATGAATTCATTTGAAGACCATAATTGTAACTTTTAACATTAAACTCTAAATTGTTCATCCTATAACATCTTTTTGCTGTCTAATCTTGAGTCACTGCGGAAATCTCCAGCATAGTCAGTGTTGTCCTCTTTTTTGCTCAGTAAAATTTCCATTTTTGATTTCAACTCCTCTAGATTTTGGTAGACAGAACTCTAAGTTTCCCAACTTACTCCCTTTCCATCAACAGTATCAACAAAACACTAGTCGTTTCGTTCTGCTGCTTAGGTTTCAATCAATCCTTGCAGTCTCTCAATCTCAGACATGACACTCTGACTGATCTTTTTTAGTTGATTTTGTAGACTCACATTGATGCTCTCCAAGTTTTGAATTCTCGCTTGACTGGCTGCGAGTTACTTCTTATATGTCTTTTCTCTTTTGAAAAGGATCTTAATTTGGGCCACTAGGAAATTGTTGTGGTCCTTTAAGTTGTTGTTTTCACCTAATAGTGAGAGTTCGATTTCATTGGAGTAGTCTTCCTGAAGCGTGGCTTGCGAAAAGGTAGGAGTGAGATCTCTCTTGCTGAAACTAGTTTTGGCATCCTTCTGCGAACTTTTCTTAATGGAATTAGTTGATTGATTATTCTTAAGAACGTAGGTGGGAGGGCGGAACTAAGGCGCCATAGGAGCACTGATCCTCAAATTTTGTTTGAATTCATTGATGATGTCCTGTCCACTAGGGGTCATTTCAGCTATCTGGCTTCTTCTTTGGGTATACAGCATTGTTCTCTAAATGATTATTGCAATAAAATTATTGAACTTCAAATGACTACCAGTAAAAGCGTTAAGTAGACCCTCCATAATTAATTTTATTCAAAATCCCTCAGTTGCCGTAGAAAAAACTTCGTGCTGGACTGTAAACCTTCAAAACCAGCGAAACCCTACATGGCTGGTAGTAGGTAAATATTCATTTTTCAACTAGCTAATCATAAAGATGAATTAAATATTCAAAATTCTTCCCGTATTCCAAAATTGGATATATATTTGTATAACTTAAGCAACCCATGCAGAAGAGTTCGTTATCAAAATCGGAAGTGAATCAACAGCAACTAGATAAAAACCTGATTTGGAAGAAAAATGATGGTAAGGCACAGAAGAATGGAGCACACTCTAACATCTATTGGGTTAAGGTAGTTTTGTTGGAATTTAGAAACAGGCACTTAATTAAGATGGATCAGAAAAACAAAACCGTTGGATTGGATCGCACAAGTATGTGGGTGATTGGCGCGATAACAAGAAGGACGGCTTTGGTATTCAGTATTATTCCAACGGGGATAAATACGAAGGAGGGTGGAGTAACAATAAACGGCATGGACAGGGCACTTATTGGGTCGCAGACGCAAAGAACAAGCTTCGTCGTGAGTACACAGGCGATTGGTAAAACGACTCCAAACAAGGTCGAGGAACTATGTTCTATAAAAGTGGAGATAGGTATGATGGAATGTGGATGGATAATCAACCTCATGGCTAAGGGCGCATGATTTATTCTAATGGAGACGTATATGAAGGGATGTGGTATATGGGCAAACGCAGTGGTTATGGAGTCCTCACTAAACGATGTGGAGATCATTTCGAGGGCCACTGGGTCAACGATAAACGGGAGGGGCAGGGTTCATACTTCTTTTGCTAGAAGAATAAGATATTTGTTGGCGAGTGGGTTGATGATACTCCCAAGACTGGAGTTTACTCCGAGGTTGAAGACCCCACTTCAATTAAAATAGAACGTTAAAAACATTTTACCGACCCTTATATTCTCCCTTCTTTCGATCAAATAGGCCTCAAGAACCCAACAGCAGTGCTCGAATAGTCAATTGAAAAGGTCCGTAAAAATCGTACTCTCTATCGAGCAAAGCATATTCCTCTTGATGAGCTCTACACCCGTGGATAGCTCCTTGAACTTGAGAAATAGTTCGGTGTCGCTGTGAACGAACGATAGATGATAACAAAGCTATCTCTCGAGGCTATTCTCCATAACATGGGGATAAACATTGAAGAGGGCCAATTGCTCGACCATATCAAAGAGATTAAATCAGATTACAAGTAAGATGAGATTGATTATGAATTATTCGTGCGAGTAGTAGCTCTGTCACTGTAACTGAAGAATTTTTCGGAGAAGGACGACATGTTGTAAGAAGGATACGAGTAGGATATATAGGAGTAGAAAAAGTGGTACAACCAAACTCACTGATCAAAATATCATCAATATAGTAATCTCTGTATAAATTTATCAGCCCAGAATTCTCCAGTTGATAGTTTTGAATTATAAGTATTTATTTTTTTATATAACTAGTATAATTATAATTTTATAAGTCGATTATTTTAATTACAACGATATATAAAGTAAAGAAGATTCAGTATTAATGATCTTTATTCAATCCACATGCGCGGAGATTATATACTACTACTACTTTTGGACAAAAATAACTCAAGCCCATTCAACGTAAATAGGGATACACTGAAGGCTGTTAAAAGGATATTAATTCTATTTTGTCCTGCCAAACCAACAGAAAAATGGCATTTTACGTTAATAAATTTAGTAAAAGTGAAGAGCGAACTATTCACGTGGACTACTTTTGAAATATAATTATAATATGCAAACGAGCAATGCTGAGAGCCATAATCTGTATATGACATAATTGCAACAATCGCATAATTAGTATAATGATGGGCAACGCAGCATCCCCATAAGAATATGAAGCCTAGCATGAAAAGCAGCGTGCAACAGACATGTTTAACGGCTATATCGAAACGGATGGTTCTGGCAGCAGATTGAGAAAGCTTAAAATTTCCAATTCAAAAGTTAAGCACACTCTAAATGCCATTGCCACTGAGCTAATGTGCTAAAAAACAGATCGCCAATCATCAAATAAACATTTTTAAAAGCAATCGCCCTATGAAATTGCTGAAAAAAACAGATAACTAAAATACTTGCTGAAGACTGCATATCATACAATCTATCGGCTGATGCGCTAACGATAGGAATTAGAGCCTTAAGGCCGCGCCATTCGGAAACAGAATGCGATGCTTGCGTAATTAATCAACGATTTAGGAGGCAAAACAGAACACTCAGGATTCTGTTGGAAGAGAAAACAATTATGGTTTAGTTTCTGCA
>Ga0302186_10001311_pt1 | contig 20929 bp, 25 predicted proteins | sample II_Bog_E1_2_FD_198782 | JGI IMG/M metagenome (GOLD analysis project Ga0302186, IMG submission 198782) | Peat permafrost microbial communities from Stordalen Mire near Abisko, Sweden - II_Bog_E1_1 | ecosystem: Environmental > Terrestrial > Soil > Wetlands > Peat | place: Sweden: Abisko...
GAACAATGAAAGGAAATGATATTATATTTTTTAACAATACGAATAAAAAACATGGAAATTTAATTATTATCGTAATTTACAAAGCAAATTAATTAATATTAAGTCAAAAAAAATTCTTTCTAATTATCAACATTTTAAAAAAATTATAACTTGGAAGTTTTTAATTATGATTTGCCAAAAAAAAAAATTATTAATTAAAAAAAAACATTTGGAAAATTATTAAGGCTTGAAAAAATATGGACTGTATTCGTTGATTAATCTTTTGTGTAACTCTACATGGGTGTTAAAATGATTACAAAAATGAAGATACCTTTCAAGTATTCATAAAGAGGTTTCATTTCTTCGTCACAGCTTTCCCCATAGATTTCTAAACTATGGTGGCAAATGGTAAAGTGTTCTTCAATTATTTTTCTTAAATCTGTTCCAAAAATATCAATAATTATCGATATCATAACAAAATCTGAATAAAACCTTCAATGAGATCTCCGAGTTCAGGATGTTCATCCAAAAATTTTTCATTCAAAAATGCTTTTTTGTAGTTTTGAATGCCTCCATTAACAGCCGCATCCAAAGACCCTTATTATTTTGACATTTTAATTTTTTAATTTAAAACATCTTTTACCATTAAGAACCATCCCCAATTGTGAAATGATGTCTTTGCCATTCCTTATTAAATTTTCTTTGTTTTTCAATACTAAAGGACTGATATTAGTGATTTTTTTCTTTGTTTCGATGGATGAATGAGTTTTGATTAATAAATCTAAATTTTTTTCCTTTATTGTTTCAATGGCATTTTCAACAGGATTCATTATGATCTATGGGAATATTATAATTTTTATTAAATTAAGAAAAAAACTGTTTTTTTGTCTATAATTCGTGATATTGGCTTCGCAGAAGGTAAAAATTCTTCAGTAACAAAATATGTTTTTTCCACATAAAGGCTCTTAAATTAAATAAAAGTTAATTTTTTTTTATTTAGTTACTTCAAATTCATTAGAGCTTTTTTTTTGCAGTTTCAAGGGCCTTTTAGAAACAAAGACCCGGATGTCATAAGTATTGTAATATTGTGTGAATATAAAGGGAATTTTCTTAAATTGTTCAAGGGAAATTTTGGCGAATTCTGAAAAACGGTTTTTATATAATTCCTCAACATTTGCACTGGCCACTGTTATTATTTGCATGTATTTGTTTCCATCTAAAACATTTTATGCCAATTTTATAGGAAATGAAGAAAAGTTACCATTTAGCAATTCTTTTTCAATTGGGTTGTTATGTTTTAAAAGGATGATTTCAGGATATGTTTTTTTGATTTCTTTGACGATTTCTGCAGAATTTGTGAATTCTTTGGCCAAAATAATGAATTCAGTTTGCTTAAGTTTGTAATATTCAAATTAAGAATCAAGTTATATAAAATTACATTGCTTTTCACATCAGAATAGTCAATCCCAACCAAATTAATTTTATAATAACTGGGAAAAAATCTACCATCTTGAATGGCGTTAGTGAAAAAGCGGGCTTTCCATTCAAGAATGGAGGATGCTTCATCATAACTGAAAAGTTGATCTCTCACTATTTCTTCCATTTTGTTACAAATATTTATTGATTTTTCCCACATTTTTGTTTGATTTGTCAATTCTAAAGCATATTTATAATATCCCACCTAAAATTTCATTGATTTTTGTTTTTTTTATAACATACCAAAATGTAATATTTTTTTTCTTTTTTTCCAATAACTGATGATTTATAGCTGAAAATTTCCAAATTATTAAAAAAAGATTCTTCTATCGGCTGGTTGTCCACATTTACAAATAAACTGTCGTCATCAAAATTTTCTTCTAAAATTTTGATTTTTCGAAACAAGGAATTCGAAGCGCAAAAAAAATTTTCCTTTTTTTCATTCAGCAAGATCATTTCGTCTAAATATTCAATGTACAATTTTGGATTTAAAGGCAGAACAAATTGCTTTTTATATTGTTTTTTTTAGATCTTAAAATAAAAAAATATTATATACTGTTAAATTGAAGAGGGAATTCAACTCGAGGTCATAATAAGCGCTAGGCTTTTTGATTTTTTCATCTTTCAATATATAATATAGATAAGACAATTCATAAAACTTTCATTAATTCGGATGATAAAAATATGAAACAATAAATGAATTTACCTGATCAACATAAAGCTTGAATTGAAAATAGTTATCTTTTTTTCCATCAGAATGGTCGGCAAACCATTGATTCAATAACTCAGAAAAAGTGAACATTAGATTTTCAGTTTTTGCCCAATCTTTGTTTTTTAATAAATTATCAATCTAGGAAAAAATTAATTTATCATCATAATAATCTTTATTTAAACAAATTCTAAAGTTTGTGCTAAAGTGTTGTTGGCTTTTATTTTGTCTTTGTAAATATTTTCCAATTTCAGAAGGTCAAAATAGATGAAAATTGCAAATTTGGAAATGAATTTGACTTTGAACTTAAAAATTAAAATTAATTTCAAGAAAAAAAATATAAAACATCAAAAAAATCCATGATCTCCTTCATCATTTCTCCAAAAATTTGATATTTTAGCATATCTGGCAAAAACTTCCATAATTCCAAAATGACTTTTGTGATATAAACTCTAATGTCATCTAGAATATTTTGATTTTTATATTATGTATTACTGAATATAAAACCGATTGTGTCATATAATTTTAAACATTTAACTTTCCAAAAATGTTTTTTAGCCGGGGAAAAATTTTCCATTTGAATTTTTTCACTTCCCAATAGTTTCATTAAAGACTTCAAATTTGCACTCAAAACCTTTTTAATGTTCATTAAATAACTAACCAACTATTTTTCAAAATTTACATAAAAATGATTAGCATTTGAACAATCAAGAACAATTCTTTTTTCAAATAATGAAGATTTTATGATCAATGACCACTCCAAAAAGCTTTTGGCAATCAAAAATATCAACAAAACCCATTGAGGCTTGAGATTTTGGAACTCTTTCAAAACCTCCTTTTCTAAATAATTTAAAGCTTCTGATGTAGCTTCACGAACGGTCTGGATTTCAATCATAAAATGGGATTTGATTTTATGGCTCACAAGATTTGTCGTTGCAACAAATATATTACAAACTTAATCATTATAAAAATAATAGATTGAAATTAAAAATTAATTTTCATAATAAAACAATAAAAGATTATTATAAAAAGTTTTTACTTGAAACTGAAGGAGAAATAAATTCAGTCAATATTTTTTGATCCTTCAAATTATTGATGGCTTCATAAATGCTAAAAAATTTTAAATCATCATAGGGAAGCAAAGTTATGACGTTGATGAAGATCTTCATGATTTTCTCTTGATTGTTAACTGAAACTAGAAGAAAAATGGCAATTTTTAATGATCGGATCAAAATACCTGAAAAATTTTCAGTCAAATAACGTTTTTCAATGTTGCTGAGGGCGATTTCGAAAAGATTTAGACCAAAGATAACTTCCTCATAGCAAATCTCTTGATACTTGAAATAATCTTCCAACATAGTAATCATAAAGTCAAAAAAAATTTGTTTTTCATAGAGGACATCTAATTTAAAGAGATTCATTAAAAGAGCAAATTTATGATAAAGTTTCATTTGTTTAATTTTAATGAAGCTCTTGAAAGTTGTGAAATTTTGCTTGGTGTGTTGTATTTTGGTTTTTAATTTGATAGAATTATTCAAGTCTTCCACTTGAGCTTCAATATGTTCTTTCACAATAAAAGATTCAATTAATTTTTTTGTGAATTCTATGATTTTGTCACTATCTATCATTTCGAATAATTCTTTGAAAATTGTAATGTTCTAACAAATTTAACATTTTTTGTTCTGATATAAAATTACTTCGATAAGCAAAAGCTGAATGCCTTCCAATAAAACAGTCGTGTTTTCAATCGTCAGAGTTTCCAGGATAAAATCTAAAAAAGTAAGGATATGCATTTTGAATTCCTGGTTAAATGTCTCATCTTTTTGGTTGGATTTGAACTCAGCAACATAGGCTTTGTTAATGATTTTGAAGATTAAATGCATTACCTAAAATCAAAATTTAATTATTTAAGAGACTTAAAAAAATGGGACCCTCATCATGTTTTTAAAGCATATCTCATCATCTTGGGATAGTTGCATTTTGGTGTTAATATTTTGCAAGATTGATTGAAGATTATAATTCAGAAATTTTATCATGGAAAAAGATATTTTGTAAACATTAAAATCGAGTTGTGAATTAATCAAAATGACTAATTTAGATTCCATTTCAGGGCATATTTTAATGCTGTAATTCATGGCATTCACCAAAGTTGCACACGCATTTATTGAGATAATGGGGTCAGACTCTGAATAGAAGCTGATGATGTTTAAAATTTTGTGGACAATTGATTTTATGAATTTTGGAATTTGAGGATCTTTTAGGTAAATAAATTTGGAAACTATCTGGAGAACCATAAGATGATCTTTTTGGTCACTATGAAGAAGTTGATGTACTAAAACATTTGAGGAAAGATTATGACAAGTCGTTTTTAATTTTATCTTGATGAAATCTTTTTTCGGTTTTAATCTTTTAGTTTCTAAAAAATGTTTTTTTTTGATAATGAATAAACAGTAAAAATATAATTAAAACCGAAATTTGAAATAATTTGAAGGATATTATTATCCATTTGACTTGAGATTGCGAAACATTTCAAATCATATTCACCATCTTTTGTTATTGCTTCATTTTCAAATAATTTTAAAATCGCTATCGATTGAAGTTCTCTTGCTAATAAATTCAAAAAATTGATGAATAAAAAAAAAATCATTTTTATCTTTTTTTTTTTACTTTTCCTTTCATTAGAACTACAATGGTAATTCCTAAAAAGAATATATAACCCTTTATTGTCTTCATATTCCTTAAACAATGTGAAGTACAAAACATCTCCGAAATCAGGAGCATCATTATGATAATAAACGCAACTTCTATGTTCGTTTTTATATTCACCTTTTTTCCCACTAATGAATATTTAAAAAAAAATAATTTTAAAATAAAAATTAATTTACAATTTGATAACATTCAACAATGAACCTTTTTCTCCGATGCAATTCACAACAATTTCAATGTTTTTTTTCGATTTCTTGCGATCAAACTCTCCAAAATGACCAGAAACCATCATTAATTTGACAAAATTGCCCTTCTCTTGCATTTCTAAACTTTCAAGATCCGTTTCATTCAGGTTAATGATACTGGAATCTGACTCTTTTTTTATATGGCTGGAGACAATATTCGCTTCATTATTGATTCCGATCGAATCAACTAATTCAGTGAACTCCATGTCGTACCAAGAGATAGTTAATTGTAAAAAACTGCTATCTTTGTATTCTAAAAGTCCGTCAATTTTTTTCATAATTACTAATGAAAAAATAATTAAAATATTATTTTCAAATAAAATTTCTGCTACCTTCTTTTAATCTTTCTTCTTTGGCTTCTCTGAGAAAATAAAGTCCAATATCATAATTCGAAGGCAACCCCTTGATTAATTTTCCTTGACTTAATGCTTCTGTTAAATTTAGAAAGCCATAGGCGAAGATTCTTTTATATGGTGGATGAACATTGGGAAAAAAGTTTTTTTCTTTATTTTGTCCAGGGTACAAATAAGAGTCGAAAATGTAAATGGTGAAAACCAAATATATGTTATTGATGAAGAAGCTGGAATTCAAATCCTGGAAAACTAAAGAAATTGTTTCCATCATGAATTTGCCCATTTGTTTATTAAGGATAGATTCGGTCATCATGAATTTTTCTCTCGTGAAAAACAAATTATTAATAAATGGATCAACGAGGAATGTCTCACTCTCATAATTAAATAGATTTAATTGGAATTCCAATTCACCTTTTGTCAGTTGCAATGCCAAATTGTTGATTTCGACTTTTAGCTGGATCACTGGATTGTCAATATCCAAACCAAAAATACCTCTGTAAGTTTTCATGGTTCGCATCATTTTTTTCTTAAATAAATTCTGATTCTTATCAATTTTTTTCTTCATTATTTCGCCATGGGCTGTGTTTTCCAAAATTGATATGTCGTTGTGCTAGGAAATTTAAAAAAATCTTGATAAATTAAAATATTTATATAGACCAATTGGTATAGATCATGAATGCTGGAATTTGTTTCGTCTGCAATGACTGTAGGCTTGTTGGGTAATCTAGGAATTATATACCCTTCAAAAAAATTCCGTGAATATTCAATTGTTTTTAGAATTTTGTCGGTCAATCTCTTATTTATTTTCTAATTTTGCAAATGAGAGGAAGGTTAAAACATTGTTAAGATTACATTTTCTTTGATATTTTTGCTAAGTTGGTTCCTCAAATTCAATAAAATTGCAGTATGATCTTTCAACTTATGAATGGTGAAAATGTCATTGTTCTAAAAAAGAATAATTATTTAATTTTTTTTTGTAAATGAGACAAAAAACATTAATTGACTCGATTGCCAAATCATCCCATTCAGCAAGTGCCTTGTCAATTTCCAAGATGGTTTCCTCTAATGATTTTTTGATAGTTTAAATTCTTAGTTAGGAGTACTCTGATTATTGAAGACATCAGAAAAGGTTTGGGTTTTTTTATTAGGTTGATCCATTCACAGTTAATTTTCTTCAAAAAGCAAAAAAAAAATTAAAAAAGTTTTATTTTAATTTTTTGAATAAATAAAAGCTTAAATAAAACAGCTTTGATTATTGTAAAAAATATAAATTTCCTAAAGATAAATATGATGAAAAAAAAATGAAAAAAATTAAATTTTTTAGGTAAAATATGGTGCATAAGTAAAGTAATTTTTTAAAAGCCATCTTCACAGAAATTCTAATTTTTTGTTTATAAAAATATATTATTCTTTTAGTTTACAAATCGATCAAAGCATTTTATCCGATTCTAACACCACCGCCACCAAAATTTTGAAATCCACCAGCAGCAGGTCCAGCGGGCATATTTTCTCCCGGTCTAACATGCAAATTTCGCTGATAAAAATATTTGTTGACCAATTTCTCCCTAAAATGATTTAATAATAAAACTAATACCAAAGCAATACACGAATTGCGGGGTTCTCAGAAAATTATATCCATGACTATTTGGGACAATGTCTTTCAAAATTATGTAGAGATGTCCAGAAGCTAAGCCCAGCAATTCACTCACAACAGATCCTCCAGTTATTACAGTATAACCGATTAAGACCCAAGGTAGATAAGCGCCTAAATTTTTTGATAAAAAAATCAAAATAATCAAAATCTCACTCGTGACCAAAAATCCGAAAAGAAATTGAACTCGTTCAAAAGGCACTCTCTTGCACCAAATGTAGAGAAAGCAGAAAGACAAGGAATATGATAGGAAAGGTGATTGGAACACTAAACCTATTATCTAAATTTTTTTTTAGGATTTATTGAACTAAAAAAATTGTTTAAAAGAAAAACTCACGAGAAGGAGAAAGCTATTCACTACGACCAAGTAAAATAGTTCAGCATATTTGTTAGGCGTGTAGAGTTTTTCAAGCTTCGACAAACCGAAATATCTAAATTCAAAAAAATCATGATTAAATTTCTATTCAAATTATTTGAATAGTTATTTACAACAAAATCATCCGGAACAAAAAGTCGAAACTGAATTTACCAAAATATAAGAAGTTGGTAAAGAGTCTCCAAATCTTTTTTAAAATGAAAAAATTATATAAGAACCTTGATTTTAAAGGAAAATTACTTCAAAATCATAAAAAACTGTCCCAACATCTAAATAAAGAGACTTCGCAGTAATCAACCCAAATGATGTGATTGCAGTTGTAATAAATGCAATTGTCATATAGTGTTTCGTTACAAATGGGAGCTCGTTATACCACACTTGGAAATCCATTTTGAAGGAAGGTTCTCTATATTTGTTTTTTTATTTTAAAAAATTAGATATTTAATTTTAATTTTGCTTCTATTTAATAAATTATGATAAGGAATTGGACGTGTCATCCAATTTTTTCATCAGAAAAACAAAAAAAATATTTTTTTTAAAAAATGACCTAAAATTTGATTTTTTTTTTCGACTTATACTCAAACTATTATTTATTAAACATCTTTATGAGCTTCTTGTTCTTTCTTCTCGCTTTTGCTTGGCAAGAGGGCTTGATTGATATTTGGCAAGACTCCTCCTTCAGCAATGGTGGTGTGAGCCATTAATTTATTTAACTCTTCATCGTTTCTGATGGCCAATTGTATATGTCTTGGGACAATTCTGCTTTTTTTATTATCCTTGGCAGCATTTCCTGCCAATTCCAAAATTTCTGCTGCCAAATATTCAAGCACTGCAGCCAAATACACTGGAGCGCCTGCTCCGACTCTTTCTCCGTATTTGCCTTGACGCAAGTGTCTGGCAATACGACCGACTGGGAATTGAAGACCAGCTTTGACTGATCTTGAGGTTTGTTTACTGGTGGCGGTTTTGCCTTTAGCTTTTCCTCCTTTTCCGGCTGATGACATTTTGAATTAATGGTGAAAGTTTGGTGAGTGGGTTTAGTTTGTTATTTTGATCAGGAATGATTTAAAACGCCCTCTGATTTTTTTTATAGGAGTTGATTAATTTGAAAAGAAAGAAAATAAACCAATTAAAAGAGAGATTTTTTATTCTGTCGAAGGGGCATTTTTTAATGATTAAAATAAGAAAAGGAAAAATGTTTGAAGGTAAAAAAAAATATAAGTCATGAAATATCAATTATCTCTCGGTCAAATTTAAAAATTTTATCATAAAAATTGTTCATATTAGGATAGTTCCATTTCCTTTTGTAAAAAAATTAATTTATTTAAATTTCAAAAAATTTTAAAGCCATTATTTTAAAAATAATTAAAAGCTCAAATTTTTTTTTAAAAAAATTGTTTTTTTGTTAATATCACAACATTTTTTCAATAATAAATAAGCCCAGATAATTAAATAAAAATGATTTCTATATCGGATCTTAAATTATTTAAAATTCAGGTCATCTTTAATGGATCTTTCTTCCCTTGAATGGCCGCCACCTTGGTCTCAGTTTTAGGCTTTTATTTTAAATTTAACAATTATCTTAATTTTTTTTTTTATACTTTGATGAATTTAGGTTTCTTAAATTTTTTCCCATAAAAATTACTACTCATCATAGGGTATGCAGGTGGAAAATGATAAAAACTTGGGGCTACATTTGTGTGAGGATGAGTATACGAACAATTCGGTCTTTGACAAAACATTCCAAATTTGCATTCGATCTCAAAAAAAAAATATCCATTGTGTTTTATTTATTTTAATACCATTGGATGAATATAAAGACATTTGTTTCCGAATGGACATTTTGGGAATTTGGTGCACTATAAAATTTCATTAATATAAAAAACACATAAATTTTTTATAAACTGTTTCAGAGGGATGATGAAACATGCAATCTTTATTTTTGCAATAAGGCCAATTTCTGCATTTTTTTTTCTTAAATTTTTAATTTTTTGAGTGTATTTTGTTTTTTCTCTTAATTTACAATGGTTGCTTGACTAAAACCCATTTCTTCCTCATTTTCATATGGTTCTTCATCCTCTCTTTAATTCGACTTTAATGGATTTTTTACTAAAAATAAATACGCATCATTGTCTTGATTTTGTTCTTCAACCTGTTTTTCAGCTTGTGCTTTTTGTTCATTTTTTTCTTGTTTTTTCTCTTCAATTTTCACTTTTTTTGAAACAAAGTCGCCCAAATCTGTTTTCCGTTGTTTTGAGTTATCTTTCTCCTTTGAGGGATATGATGGTGGAGGATTGTTCAAGTTATGTTTTTTTATTCTGGTGAGAATATTTGTCTTGTTTTGATAGTTATCACTGATTAATTTGCTGCCATTATTATCATTATTATTTTCTTCGATATTTTCAGGTTCATCTTTTGCATGATTCATCTTTTTTTTTTAGAGATTTTCAAATTTTTGCCCATAATAAAAAGGAAAACATAAAAAAAATTAATATTATGTTATTTTTACAGATTGTGCTGCATCCAAAGCTGCCTTGAAGATTTTTCTTCCATGATCTAAAACCAATTTGAACAAGAAACAAAATGTTAGATTCTTGAAAATTTTTAAGAGTCTCAAAAGGTTTTTTACCTTCATGAACGTCATTTTTTTTCAAACCTATCTCTTTGTTCAACCTATCAGAATTCTTTCTTTTGTAATCTTCCAAGAATTTCCATAACCAATCTGTAAAATCTGAATTTTTTTCCGGATTCTCCAAAAAGAATTAATAAATTAAAAGATTTAAGGTTGAAACCTCTGAAAAAAACTCCTCAATTTCTTGCTGAACTTCTCTTTTGGTTTTATTTTTGACGACCAAACCCATTATATACCTGGAATGTGTTATATGATTTTTAAAAGCGAGCTAATTTATCAAATAAAGACTGAGGAAAATCATCTTCGCATTCAATCTCAAGAGCTTTCTCCAAATGTGTTTTTATGTTATTAAAAATGTATTTGTAATCTTCAATGGGAAATTTTGGAATGTGCAAAGAAGACATTTTTATTGTCCGGAAAATTTTCCTTTAATTAGCGATTTCTTTTTGTTTTTTTATTTTGAGATTTTAAAGAAAAATTAATATTTGAAAAAAAAATTTAAAGTCAAATTGTATCTCAAAGCAAAATTTTTTTTTTTTTATGAGATAGAAGAAAGTCATAATTGAAAACGAATATTATGACCTTAAATTTGAAAAGATATAAAAGGGAAGTCTCAAATTCAAATCAAATAAATTAAATCGGCAGAAATTATTAAATTTTAATTTTTTTCATTTTAAATACAAAAAAATAACACTTATAAAAACTATCTAAATCGTTTTTATGTATTCGACTCAAAAGCAATTGATAAAAGAACAGGATGATCATTTGAATGAAATTGGTGAAATCGCTACGAGACTCCATGACCATGCGAAAAATATAGACAAAGAGCTTGAAAAACAAGATGGGTTAGAAAATTAAAAATCGTGATCCCTAAAATTTTATTTTCAAAGATTGATCAAAAAGTTGGACACCAATATCGACAAAACACAAAATAAGATGAATTTCGTTCAAAAGAAGCTCTCAGCTCTTTTAAAAACAAGCGGTAAATTCTAATTGTCTTAGTGTATTTGTATTATATAAAACATAGACAACTCCCAGATATGCACAATCTTGATCCTATTCGTGGTTCTTGTGATATTGATATTTTTAACCATATACACATAATGCTCTCTGAAGAACTTATTAAAAAAGAAAATGAAAATCTTTTATGTTGAAAATTCCATTATAATATTATAAGTTTATTTAATCTATTCGAAAACCATATCATTTCCACCATCACCATTATGATTATTATCCCCATTTTCTTCTTCATCCATGTTTTCATCATCATGGTCTTCCTCCTCTTCCCCAGTGATTATTTCCTCCGGATTTATACCTAATAAATTCATGAAATTATTATTATTAGCATCATTTTTGTCTGGGTTCATCGCTGAACATTCTGAAAAAATCTGAAAAACATCTTGAATTGTGGACCTCACTTTGGAGTCAAACTCAAATTCAACATGATATGACCCAATTATTTGAATAAAATCTTCCTCGTTGTTTAAATGATCGCTGCCTCTTAATTTGTCCAAAAGAATATCTGTTGTTTTTTCCTCCTCTTCTTCATGCACTTCATCTTCAGGATTTCCAAAGACACCAGCATAAGCTTCTTCTCCCTCATCGTTTTCAAAGTTTATTAAGCAAATCAGAGTCAATTTGTTGTAGCCATGAGAAATGGCATTTGGGTAATTTATAAAAACCCCCTTTTTTTCGTTGAGATTGTACCAAAGAATCTTTTGTGTTGTCAACATAAAAACTCCGTTTTTGTATTGTATTGCCTCGTCATCATCACTTTTTATTGAAAAAGTCACATCCTTTTCAGAAAATTTTATTTGTTCACCTTCGCTTAAGGCAAATGGAAAATCAGCATTTAGAGTTGGTTTTGGGTTCGCCCCTTCCATATTATATAAATATCTTAATAATCTATTATTTCTGAATATTATTCTTTAATTAATGAATTATGGATATCGGCACTCACGAAAAATAAATTCAAATTTCATTTTTTAATTTTAGTTTAACAACTAGCCTTTTTTTGAGCTTTTTGTCTTTGTTTCCTAAAATTATTGATTAAGTAAATCTGAAAAAAACAAAAAATGTGTCATACATCAAGAAATTTAATTTGGCATAAATGTAAGCAGCGATGGCTGCGGTTTTTGTCTCAAATAGCAGTTTTTTGATTTTCTGATTTTCCTCAATGCATTCTATGTAGAATTGCCTTGTCATACCCTTGACAAAATTCATTTCTTTTATGCTCTCTATCAATCTCTCCGGGTTTTTAGTTGAATTCCCGTTGAAAAATTGATTAATGATTGTTGTTAAACCTTTTTTTATTAAAAAATGTTAACATGTTATTTGCTACCTCCATTATCTTTTTCCTTGACTTTGTTCGAAATTTTATATTGATTGATTCCCAACACTCTAATCTGTCTTCTCCCACGGTTATTGATTTTGACAACTTCGAATTCCTTCAAAAAAATTATAAAAAAGATAATTTTATTTTAATTAAACTTCATATTTGCATGCTTGCATTTCATGCATTATAATATTGGAAGGATCTACCATGTCTTGTTCTGATAATCGATGTTCTAAACTATAAACTTCATCTTTGAAATCGAAATCTTGTGGATTGGGATCATCAGCATAAACTTTTTTAATGAGCTAAACAACAAAATAATATATTTTTTAGGATATAAATTTGCTTGCAAATTGCTTGTCATCAAATTTTTAATAGGCATATTTCTATCAACTTCTTCTCTCTCAGTCTAAAACCTTAAATTACACCCAAAAAATAAATTCAATGACCATGTAATCTAAATTTCTATCATTGTTGTAAATAGCATAAATTGTATATTTGCTTGGAAGAAACTTTATAAAAAAATGATTTTAATATTGAAAATTAATTATTTACTTTCATTTTCTGCTGAAAATTCGTGGTAAATATCTCCTTAACCTTTTGACCTGGATCAATTGGAATTGTTGTTGTAAAGTTTTCATCAGGTATCGTGATAGTGAGAGATGTTTTCTAAAATCAAAAATAAATTTCAATTTTTTTTCCAAAAAACTTGTTTCTTTTGCAAAATTTTTTTTAGAATTTCGTTTCTTTCATCTTGATCGTTTTATATAAAAAATTTATTAAAAGGTATTTAATTACCTTCATCAGGTTTTGTTGTTGGGGGAGGTTTGAAATTGACAATTTCACAAAAGGCCTTGATTGGAAGAAAAAAAATATCTTGATCTTTCAAAATTCAATTTTTACCAAACTATCAATATTATAATCAGTGAATTTCTTTTCTCGATCCAAGGGGTCAAAGCTGGGCTCTGGTTTAGGAAAATCATCATCCTCAAGAATTTTCAGTTCATAAGCTTTTGTAAATTCCAAAATTTTTTCCAAAATAATTAAAACATACCCAATGCTTGATTTGGATATTTCATTAATGACTGATCAACACTTGGTGTACCCATATAAAATTCAATTATTATCCTTATCACCTCATCAACAGTATTTGTGCAATTAATGGGTATTTTTAGAAAGGAGGGAGTGTTAAAGAAAAAGACCTAAGAAAAATTAAAAAAAACAAGATGTGATGGTAACTTTTATCATTTTTTGCTTTCCACTCGATGATGTGATGGTTTTTCTGATAACAGTGCCAGTAATTTGAGATACCTTCAAAAAATAAAATAAAGAAAAATGAAAAAAAACAATTCAAATAAATTCATTAAAAAAATTCGAAAACTAATTAAAAAATGAAATTTTACAGGGCCTTTATTCTGTTTAATATTTTCCGTCAAACAAGATGTCAACTTTCTTTTCTCAGTGTAGGTTTGTGAAATGTTGTCCTTTTCAATTTTCAAAAAGTTTTTCTTGTCATCGAAGGAACCCGTTTTTTTTTCTTCTTCCCTGTTCTCATTTGGGTCCATCTCCTTGTTGTTCTCTTCATTAGCCTCTTCTATTTTTGTTTCTTGGATGTTTTTTTCATTATTTTCAGGACTTTCTTCCAATTTGTGCTCTTCTTCTTCTTCTATTGGTTTCATTTGCTGGCTGATGACAGGATCCTCTATTTTCTTTGGCGAGGGACCTGGAGAAACATTGAAAACAAAATTAGCGACTGAATTGCTGATGTCTTCTATAATGTCATCGATAGTTTCATTTGATTTTTCTGGAACGTTGATTTTCTGAGAGGTTTTATGCTGAATTTCCGGACTTGGGAGGTCTTCGAATGAGTTGTCTAATAACTCATCAAAAGAAACGAAATTTAAATCTTGAGGGGCTTTAAAGTCAAAATCAAAGTATTTGGTGAATTTTGGAATCAAAGAAGGACGGTAGGATTTTGAATAGATTATCATATCATTCAACTCTTCTAATTCAGTAAATTCCATGAAGGGAAAAAAGTAGTCTGTTTTTTATTTTTTCCTTGTTTATTTTCAGAGTTCTAGTCAAAAAATAAGTGATAAAATGATGATAAAACTTCTACAAAAACAAAATAAAAATGAATTTGAAATAAAATGAATATTTTATCTTTAAATTTGAAACAAATTAAATTTTTTTTGAACTACTTAATTAATTAGAAATTGCTGAAATTTTTTGACATCGAGGAAAAAAATTTAAATTAAATTATTTCATATTATTTTTATTAAAAAGTATTGCTCCTTTATTCAAATTTAAACTAAAATTTGGAATTGTGACAAAAATCTCTCTAAAATAAATGGAAATTTTGAATTTAAAATACGGCGTCTCAGTACTTTTTCTGGCTTTATCTCTCTATTTAATTTTTGTTAGATTGGACTAAAAAACATCAAAAGCAATAAATATCTTTTTTATGATGACCAAAAAAATCAATACACAGCCAATGGCGTCCATCCATTTTTGAAAAATAGCAAGAATTCCAAAGTTCCAACCTCAAATCAAGAATTTATCATCCTTTTGCATGAGAAGCAAGAATACACAGGACCTATAATTTTTGGCTCATCTATAATTCTTCAAATGAAGTATTTTTTTTGGAAAAAAAAAACATACAAATCTATAATAAATTCAGAGATGGCTCAATTTTAACTTGCACTTCAGAAGGCCAGTTGAAGTCTGAAAAATTGCAGTTTGATGAAATGGAAAAAAACAATCTCCTTTTAAAAATGGCCAAATGGATTATTCTCGATGCAAAAAGCCCCACAAGCAAAAGACAAGTTTGTGTTTATGATGATATTGCACTCAAATCACCTTATGGTAACTAAAAGAAAAAATTAAACTTTAAAAACTTTGTAGGAAATTTTTTGATTTGCGAATTAAATAATATCGTGACTGGAAATGGACCAAATTGTTCAGACTATTCAACATGGAGATTTCATAAATCTAGTTCTCCATATATCCCTGAATGGTTATTTTTGCGTCCTTATATTAATAACAATTATCTTTTGCCGAAATTTGAAAATTTCCAGAATAATTCATCGTCTTTCTCTAACAGTTAGCATAATTTTTAGTTGGTTTGTTTTAATTTTTTTTTTTTTTTAAAGTGGAAAAGAAAAATTTGGGGTTGATGAACATTCAAATGCAAGAATATGTTCTTATCGAAGATATTTTATATTGCATGATGAGCATCGAGGGGACATACATAAAAAAACGGCCTGACATTCTTGATAAAAACAAATACAATTATTGCATTGAACCCTATTTAGAAGCCCCCACCTGTGGTAATTAAAAAAAAACATTTGTTTTTGTCATATAAATTTAAAAAAATAGAAACTTCTTTGAGACAAATGACCAACAAAATTTTGCCATTATGTGCATATCATGATAGAATCGAGATATTTATAAATATTCATTCCAATTTTGAATATGGTTTGGTCAATCAAGCATTATGTTGCGCCTTGCAAAGTCTTATGAGAGAATATATTTTGCTGATAAATCAATTAGATTCTGAATTCGTCAAAGGTGAATTAAATCTCCAGAAATTATGGTATTATTTGCAACCATCTTTGAAAATCATGGAAAGTATGGTTAAATTAACTTATGACGCAGAAAAAGCAAAAGGAGGTTCCCTTCTGAATAAAATATATCAGCTAATGAGTGAATCAACAGATCAACAAACCTTACAAATTTATTCGTTTTTATTGAATAAATCATTCTCTCCTTATATGGAATTTCTGGGGAAATGGATCTATAAAGGAATTATTGAGGATACTTATGAGGAATTTTTGATAATCGAAAAGAAAGATGTTGACAAAGAAAGCATCAGTAAAGATTTTAAGGACATTTATTGGGAAAAAAGGTTCACCCTATGTAAAGAACAGGTAATTTGTCTCTTGAACTAATTATAAAAGTAATTTTTTTTTCAAAGATTCCAACATTTTTATATAAATTCTCCGAAACAATTCTGTTCACTGGCAAATATTTGAATGTGATAAGGGAATGTGGGAAAAACATCGAGTGTCCCTTTTCTGAAGATTTAAATAACAACTATGAAATTTTGATTCAAACACAGTAAATTTTGTTTTTTTATATAATTTGATTTTTTATTTCAAACAGAGATTTTTCTGAACCTATCAGCAAGGCTTATGAATGGGCTAATAAAGAATTGATTTCTCTGATATTAATAGAGGAACAACTCTTCCAAAGATTAAAATCCATCAAGCATTATTTTTTTCTCGAACTTGGCGATTTTTTTCTTCATTTCCTCGACGCTGCAGAAGATGAGCTTTCTAAAATTCTTAAATCTGTCTCCAAAGAAAAATTAGAAAGTCTGCTGGAAATTTCCATTCGAACATCATCGGCAAATTCTGATCCTTTTAAAGATGACTTGGTCTGTGATTTATACCCTTATACTTTAGTAGAGCAAGTGTTCGCAATGCAAAACGTGAATGGTCCCAATGAAAGCAATTTTCTCATGGAAAAAAATTACGTCTTAACACCTGTTGGAAATATCAAGGGAATTGAAGCATTTACCCTTGATTATAAAGTGAAATGGCCGTTGAATCTCATTATTTCTAGGAAATGCTTAACGAAATACCAAATTCTCTTCAGGCATTTGTTTTATTGCAAATATGTTGAAAAACAATTATGCAACAGTTGGATGTTACACCAATCAACAAAAGAACTCAATATACAGAAAATTTTCATGTCTTCATATGGATTGACACAAAGAATGTTAAACTTTTCAAAAAATCTGGTGTATAACATGAGTTATGAAGTGCTGGAGAGAAAATGGATCAAGTTCGAAAATGAATTTAAGAATGTGCAAAATTTCGATGATTTGATCAATCTTCATAATAATTTTCTCGATGATTGCCTCAAAGAAAGTTTGATCATGGATCAAAATCTGATTAAAATTCTATCAAAGATTAATAACACATGCCTCATTTTCTCGAGAAATATTCAAACATTTACAAATAATATGAAATTTGCAGATATTTTCCCTTATGTATTTTTTTTATTAATATTATTTTTTTTCATGTTTTTGTAAAAGTTTGACAAAGAAAATTTGTTTGAGAATAAGAAAGATGAATTGAATTATTTGGAAAGAAGAAAACAAAAAATCCAAGTTGATTATTTAATTTCCTTCCTCTCACGACTTTTTTTAGGACGACTCAAACCAAACCCAAAAATTAATAGAAAAAGAGAGTTATCATCGAATAATTTCTAGATTTTCAGCGAAATTCGATGAGAGCTTGAAGGCCTTAATCATCACAATGAGCAATAATTCGTAAATTTTAAAAAATTAGAATATATTGATTTTATCTGTGTTTTTAAGAATGAATAAAAATGAAACACATCTTTTAAATTTGCTTTCTCGCTTGGACTACGATGGTTTCTATAGTAATTATTTCAAATTAAACAAGGATCCAAACTCATTCTTGGTCCAATACAATAATTACCTTTATAAATAAAAATTTGAGCTTGAAATTTTAAATCCTATAAATTTAAAAACGCATAGTTTTCCAAAAAAAGCATCGAGAACTCAATATCTTTTATAAAAAAAAAAATTTTGTTTTAATGAAAACCAGAGTTTTCCTGCTAGTTCTCCTTTATCTTTTCCTCTTTACCTCCAACGCTGAGACCAACTTCTCTGACTCTCAAAAGCCACCAAAAGATGAGGCAGCATTTCACGTAAGCAACATCGATTCTATATTGTCCGACATATTATGGTGTGGGGGCTCCAAAGAAATCGTTTTAATCCTATCAGACAATGGTTCCGTCTACAAAAGCATAGATAAAGGGTTCAAATGGACAAAAATGACAGATGTATTCCAACGAACCGGGTATGTAGAGCTTGAACAGGGTGAAAATGTAGGATTTTTTTAAAATGGAATTTAAAAATATTTGAAAAATTAGATTGGGGTGGTCAAAAAAATGACGAAAAGTCCAGCTGATGACAGTTTGCTGATTTTCCAGGGTTCTGAGGGTATTAATTGGATTTCCGAGGATTGTGGAACGAACATTAAAGCGATGAATCAAGGACGTAATGTCAATGAATTCCAATTCCATCCAACTGAACGGACCTGGATGTTAGCCGCTGCATGGAGTCTGTGTTCTGATTTTGTGGATGAACCATGCCAGATTTACAAAGAGCTCTTTGTGTCCTTCGATCTCGGACAAAATTGGAAACTGATCGAGGATTATGTCGTGCAATTCTCCTGGTAAAATAACGAACCTTATTTACATAATTTTTCTGCTCTAGGGGTGTGGTTGATAAGACCTTCATTGAAAGTGGCAATGTACCTAAGGAAAGGATTCTATTGGCCCATGAGCCATTTGGTTTATAATTTCATTGGAATTACATTATTATAAAGGTGGATTTATAGGCAAAGGACATCAGAATATTTTGGGATGGAGCGAAAGAGTGCACCTTTCTTACAGTGATGATTTCTTCAAGACCTTCAAAACGGTGGTCAACCAAGGCAACAAGTTCCTTCTTAGTACCAAATATTTGTTTGTGGCCCATGTAGTAGACGAGCAAAGCCAGGAAGTGGGTTTGGTAGTTTCTGATCCCAATACCTATCGATATGACTTCAAAGATGTTGAGTTTCCAATGAAACATTTCAAGGAACACAGCTATACTATCTTAGATGCCACTGAAGGACAGGTGTTCTTGCATGTCAATCATTTTGGAGATACGTCTAAACATGGCAACATTTACATCAGTGATTCAACCGGCCAAAGGTTCTCCATTTCCTTGTTACATAATGTCAGATCCTTGGAAGGACAATGTGACTTCAACAAATTACAAGGGTTAGAAGGGATTTTCATCGCCAACATTTATGATGAAAAAAAACTGAAGGCAGCTGTGCATGCTTTGGAAGCAGAAAGAGATGAAGGTTACGTGCCAAGCAAGAAAAAAGCATCAGGTGCCACTCAATATGAGAAACTGCGCAATTTCAAGAAAACTGTGATCAGTTTTGATAAAGGAGGAATTTGGAAGCCAATACAAGCACCTTTGAAAGATTCAAGGGGGAAAAAAATTTATTGTCCTAATGATGAATGCACCCTTCATTTACATAGTGTGAGTGACATGACTTTTGGGCCCGTTTACTCAACTCCAAATTCAATTGGTATTTTGATGAGCACAGGCAATGTGGGTTACCATTTGGCGGACAGAGCAGATGAAATTAACACCTACATGTCAAGAGATGGTGGTTTGACCTGGAATGAAGTGGCCAAGGGGTCTCATATTTATGAGTTTGGGGATCATGGAGGGATCATTGTGATGGCAAATGACCAGGCGGCCACTGATAGCATTTTCTATAGTTGGAATGAAGGGATGACATGGGAAGTCTTAAAATTCACCGAAAACCCAATTGAAGTCACCAACATTATCATTGAACCATCCAACACTGGAACCTCCTTCGTCTTATATGGGGAAAATGATATGGGAGCTGGAGTGGTTGCAAGTTTCGATTTTTCGACATTGCATCAAAGAATTTGTCGAGGCGTTGATAATCCGAATACAGAAGAAAGTGATTTCGAATATTGGTCACCAAATGGTTTCGTGAGTCCCAGCTGTCTTTTGGGAAGGAAAGTATCCTATGTCAGAAGGAAAAGAGAAAACGAATGTTTCAACGGAGAAGAGTTTGAAAGAAAGAAGTTCATCGAGAATTGCGAATGCACAGAGGAAGATTGGGAATGTGATTTGGGGTATGCCAGAGAAAAATCGGGTCCGTGCAAAAGTACCACCAAGCTTGAAATTGATTATAGTCCACCAGGGAATTGTTCAGCGTATTATTATGTTTCCCAAGGGTATAGAAAGGTCGCTGGAGACTCTTGCGTCGGAGGAGTCAATCATGAGCCTTTAAGAATACCTTGTCCAGGGTATTTGATAGATACCAAATGGTCTGGTTACTTGAAGATTTTGTTTTTGTTAATTTTAGTAGCGGCCGTGCTGTTTGTTATCACTAATCAACATTTGATGGACAGCCTAAAAGACAAATCCCATGAGGTGATCGCCCTGATAAAGGAGAAGATTGCGCCAAAGAATGTGCCGAAGAATTCTGGATATGGCCAATTGGACAAAATGATGGATGCACATGAGAATGATTTCAGCAAAATGGTGTTTGAGGAAAATGATGAAAGAGCAGAACCTATAGAAGATAACGCAAAAGTTGATGAGACCAATGAAAAGAAAATCGCAGAAAGAGGTGGAATTCAAACCGCAAAGAAGAACATTCCAGTGTTGAGCAAACCTGGGAAAAAGAATGATGACAGAAAAGAAAAGGATGACGCGTTATTGCTAGATCATGAGGATGAAGAAATGGGAGGCGCATTTGACCCCAGACATTAAATAATAATTGACATGTTTTGTCTGTTTGTCGATTTAAAATCTAAAATTATTATATAA
>Ga0302186_10001314_pt1 | contig 20881 bp, 26 predicted proteins | sample II_Bog_E1_2_FD_198782 | JGI IMG/M metagenome (GOLD analysis project Ga0302186, IMG submission 198782) | Peat permafrost microbial communities from Stordalen Mire near Abisko, Sweden - II_Bog_E1_1 | ecosystem: Environmental > Terrestrial > Soil > Wetlands > Peat | place: Sweden: Abisko...
TTATTTAAACGAACATCATGATAGAAGAAAACAAAAAAATAATGTTAAAAAATGCAGAAAAATTATTGATTTTTTTTTTTTTAAACATTCATTATTTTTTATTGAACAAATAATAAATGTTCTTTATAATATTAAATCCTTTTTGTTTTTAATGGACTTCTTTCCGTTTTTTCTAATTTCCCAATTAAAGATTCTCTTGATTCGGACGACCCACTTGGCTTACAGACCCTAGTTCCTGATCACTTTGGCCTGTAGATCCCATTATCTTCAATTCCTCCTTGCTCATGATCCGTTCAACGTATTTGCCAAATTGGCCTTGTTGAGGTCTAACTATTCTACAGAACCAAACCAATCCGATGATGAGGAGCACGAGAACAATAGCCAAAGCTACACTCAAAACGATAACAACTACCTTGTATATAAGTATCTCGTGAGGCACATTGAATCCCATGAGGCCTGGAGGCACCACTGTGACCTTATATTGCATACTCTCTGAGTATGAGAGAGAACGGTCACATTTGTAATCCACCTCGAAGCAAGGCAATCTATAGAACACGAAATTCTGGGTATATACACCAGGGTTGATATTGGTGAGGTCACATTTAATGACAGGAGGTTGTAAGTCGATCTTCATGAATTGGATGATCGAGTCTTTGAAGAATTGAAATGGAATGAATTTCGGGGTTTTGGTTATGATGAAAGGTTGCACCAAGTTTAGTCCCTGAACATCTATTCTCATCTTAAGTTGTGGGTTGACACCTTGTGGTGAGTTGAAAGAATGCGGGGTCAATTCTGCATATGTGGGGTAGCTTGCAATAAAGAAGTCTTCTCCAATGTAAAGGTCATTGAATGTTCCTAAGATAGGGAATGAGGTTGACAAGGGAAGGTTTGAGGTCAGGTCATATTTGTATAATGTGGCTTGGACGCCAGTGTTGCTTAAAAGAACAAATAAACTATCTGAGGTCAATTCGATTCTTAATGGTTTTTGAGTGAAGGTCATTTTTTTCAACACTTTGCTTTGAAGGTTCTGGAACCCGGCTGTGTAGTTGATTAGATATAAGGACATCGAGTTTTTTTCTAGGAAGTAGAAAAAGAAGTCATTGATCTCGAAGTCTACGACGTCCGCTCCAAGCTTCTGGAAATCATTAATGAACTCTTGCATGAGGCTCACGGTATTCTTCTTCACTAAATAGAAACCTGTCGTCGAATTGCTGAGGATCTTCCATACCTCGAAAACGCTGTTGTTCCTCAGAATGTAGACATTTCCGTTCAGGCATTTCGCATAGATTATATCGCCAGCAGTGCTATCTGGGAAGGTATATGATGATGTTTCTAGCCAAAACAATTTGTTATCCGCATTGACATTGATGAAAACTATGAGGTTTTGGGTTAGCACTAGCAGATTATGGCTGAATTCTTCGTACAGCAGCCCCACAAATTGGTTGGTTTGCAGGTCATCTGCCAGATCAGATACCAAATCCCAGATCTCATCCACTAAGGCCAGTTGGGAGGTCTGATCTTCCTTGAAGGAAACATTGAATGCCTTGAAAACCCCGGAACGCAGAAGCACATACACCATGTTGTTAACTCCAACGACGTAGGTTTGGTTCAGATATTCGGTGGGGTTTACTTGCTGGAACTCCTGTGAATAATAAGTGAAGCCATAGGTTGGTTCATCGATGGTGCAGACATTGGAGCCTGTCGGAGAACTGCTCACGAAGTAAATCGGGTCATTCTCGTTAAGTGTTTTATGAAAGACAGAACCTTGTTGAACTATTAACTCTGAACTTTCCTGCGCATATGAGCAGGTCAGAAGAAAAAGAAAGGAGAAAGAAAAAATGAAGGAATTCATTTTTGATATCTTTTATTTATAATAAATTTTATGATATTGTTGTATTATTTATATAAAATTATTTTTATATCGATATTATAAATCTGATAACGAATAGCATCTCGGTTAAACTATTATTAAATCAAAATCTAATTTTGGAAGTTTTCTGAGAAATACATTAAATTTTTTTTTAAAAAAACTTCCCCAGCAATATTTTATTTCTAAGAAAATTTCTTGCACAGAGCAAAATCAATAATTTTTGAGGAAAATGAAATTCTATAAGAAAAATCTATGCAAAAATTTATAAATCCTTTTTTTCTTCCCAGCTTTTCTTTATTAAATTCATATCATCACAAATAATTAAATTTTTCATGCTCTCCAAACCCATATTGAATTGTCCTTTGCTAAAAGAATATATTGTTAATCAAAAAGAACTGCTAGGCAAAGGTGCTTTCGGAGCAGTTTATTGTGCGACCAAAACGGAAACCGAAGAGGAATGTGCCATCAAAATCCAATATGAGCCCGTTGACGCTGGATCTAAAGAAATTTCCATTATGATAGATCTTGGAGATCACCCTCACATTATTCGCAACATTGATTATTTTCCTAAACCCAAGGATCAGAAACATTATAATTATAACATCATAGTCATGGAAAAAGCAAATGAAAATCTAAATGAATATTTAGGGAGACATGATAAAAAATTAGATTTGCCCATTTTAATCCAACTTTTCTTAGACATCGTGAGTGAACTGGACTATGCTCATTCGAAAAACGTCGCCCATTGTGATATCAAACCTGGTAATATCCTGGTGTTCAAAAAGTCAAGGAAAAATAAACTCAAGAAATTTGGGTTTGTGAGAAAAAACTGATTTTTAAACTATGTGATTGGGGAATTGGAAAATTCGGAAAAAAAAACATTGAATTAACAATGACTCGAGATAGTAAAGGAGGTGCCACTGAAAATTATAGTTCTCCTGAAATTTGGGCTCAGGAAGAACAACAAGTGAATTATACACAGGCTGATATTTATTCTTTGGCTATGTCAATTTTAAAATGCTGTGGAATTACAAACCTCTATTCATTGGGTGGGAGGGTAGATGCTGAAGACCACAAAATTGGTCTGAGAAAACTTCTAGAATCACACCAGATAAAGGAAAATTACGGGAGTAAAATGGTCACTCTTTTGACGAAGATGTCAAAATTCAATCGCGAGAAAAGGATCGGGATAAAAGAAATCATTGAAAGCTTGAAAGACATTGTGAAGGAAATAAAGAAAAAAGAGGGTGTTGAAGAAGAAAGCAAAGTAGAAACTACAGAAAGATATGTAGATGAAGATGATGACAAAGAAGAAACTGGCACTTGTGAAAAATGCGGGAAAATCCACAAAGAAGGAAATGTGAATTTACCTTGCAAGCAGATAATTGGTTGGAAATGCCTTCATAATTATTTGTCCAACAATTTCCTAGAAGATTCTTTGTTTCAACCAAAATGTCCAATCAAAACTTGCGGCAAAAACCTCTCAAAAAGAAATGTTCAAAAGCTTATAGAAAATTATGATTGCAAGTTCGATAATTTTTTCGGAACATGTGATGAATGCGAATTTTTCACGTATGAGCTTTTTCTTAGAAACCTGCCCTGCGAACATCAATTTTGCGAAAAATGCATGAGAAAAGCCTTGAACAAAGAAAAATGTTTAAAATGCACAAAAGCTTTAAATGAAAAGAAATGTGATGATCTGGAAAATAATTGCAGAATTTGTGGAACGACATCAAAAAATTGTTTTTATTTCATTTGTTGCAAAATGGAACTTTGCAAAAAATGTTTTCTAATTCATTTTCTCAATGCTTATCAAGAAAAAGATAATAGCAATGTAGTTTGCAAAAATTGCTGGAAAAATCTCTCTTCTTTGAAACTGAAAGAAATTCTGGACGAAGATTCTCAATCGCTTTACAAGGATTTATTGAATAAACCGAAATGTTCCAAATGCCAATTGGAGAAAGATGAGAGTATGTTAGAAATTTTCCCAAAATGTGAGCATCAAATCTGCAAAAAGTGCTTAAAAGAAGCAATCAATGATAGGGAAAACGAAGGGATTTGTCCTGTGGGCAAATGCAAGAAGAAGATTCCGAACGAAATATTAGAGAAATATCAAGAAACGCAGGAAAAAGAGTCATATTCTAATATAAAGAAAAAGAAAAAGAAGGAAAAAATAGATCATTCGGATTCTGATGAAAACCAGGAAAAACAGATTAATTTACCAAAAAAAAATAAGGACTCATATCATCAAAGAGAAAGAAGTCAATCAGATCTTAATGAAGTGAAAAAACTCATGAAAAAAGAACCAATACAAGGGAAAAGTGAAATAAAAATAATTGAGGAGAAAGGCATTAAAATTGACGAGACAAATATCAAGGAAAAAGATAAACCCCAAATAATCCAAGAAAAGAAAAAAGCAAAACTTGAGTTAATCAAGGAAACTTTAGAAAAAACACCCATAATTGAAGAACAAGAAAAATATGCAGGAGCCAATATTAAAAATGATAATAATAAAGAAGAAAAACAGGAAATCATTTTGATTCCCCCTCAGAATTCATTGAATAAAGAGGAAATTAAAGAAATTGAAAAAAAAGATAATAAAAATGCAGAAGAAAAAAAAGATAATAAAAACGCAGAAGACAAAAAAGAAATTATTTTGATTCCCCCTGTGGGTTCAATGAATAAAGAGGAATTCAATGAACAGAAAGATGTTGATGAAGAGAAATGTTTTTGTGAGATTTGCAAACAAACAGTTCTATCAAAAAATTGTGTCAAAGCATTATGTGGACATACTTACTGTCACATTTGTTTAATCACCGATTTCAAATGGAAAATGTCTGATAATCAGTTGAAAAATATAGATGATATGAAATGCCCAAGCTCGAACTGTCCTCATGTGTTTCCAGAACAATTTATTTATGATTTGAAACATTCGACGATTTCGGACCTTTACCGGAATATGTTAAGTAAAAAATTGATTGGAGAATTACAAAAGCAATGGGAGCAAGAGGATAAAGAACAAACTCCTGCTGGGGATGACTCCATTAATAAAATTTAATTATAATCCAACAGTCTTTATTAAATTATTTTCTTTGATTAAATAAAGACTTTTTTTAGTGGAACATTTTTAAAGATCATTATTTTACAAAGTTACTAAAGAAATTAGAAATTTTTTTTATATATTTTTATGAATTTAATTGATGAATTTTTTTTAAAAATAACGATTCAAAAAAAAAAAAAACGAGACTAAAATTTTTCTAAATATTTTTAAATATTAAATCTAATTAAATCTATAAATTTTTTATCCACTAACAAATAAGATTAAAAAATAAAAATGAAAGTATTTATACATAATTTAAATTTTTATGTTTTGATTTTAATTAAAAAAAAAACAAAAAAAAAACAATCATCGTCAGAGACGAAAGAGGGGCTGGAAAAAAAGACGATTGACCTCCAAAAAAACGAGAGATTTTGCATCACTGGCTATAAAGGAATTCTCCTTTAAAATCATAAAAGAAACCACCTTGTTTTCAGTCTTATGAGTCAAAACTCTTTCGAGATAATTATTTAAATTTCAAGAATCAAACCTCAATTTCAAAGCTAGATTAAAATAAATTCAAAAAACAAATGCCAAGAAATAAAGTCTTATAATTTTCTAATTTAAAAGATCAAAACTGCAAAAAATATAAACCCATATTCGATGCGAAATTAAGAAAGAAAATAAGAAAATTATTCAATATATTTTATGACCAAATGTCTTAATTTATTTGCAATATATTGTTTCCTATTTTTTTTTCCTATAATCTATTTCTTCTTCCTCAATATCATTTAAATCATGACTTTGGGTTTGTTGGAATCTGTCATCATCTCGATCATCATCATCGGCTGTTGGGGATTTCTTTTTAAATCCTTTCACCCCTGCGTTGAAATCTTTTTCTCTTTTCTTATTGAATCCAGAATCAAACCCTTTTGGATCGTCATTTCCTAGATTTTTATCCAGGAAGGAAGAGCCCAAATTTGGATTTTTTGACAATGAGTCAATTGTATTCTAGGTTTTTATAAAAAAAAAAGAAACTCCTTTTATTCTACCTTCAAGCCTTCTAATTTGTCAAATTCATTGAAATTCTTATTATTGGATTTTCTCCGATTCCATATTTGATAACCAACAGCAAAAATAATTGAAAGAAGAATACTAAACAAAAATTTCAATTAATAAAAATTAAAAAAAAACATTGGGAATCTCATATTTGAGAAAAAGTCGCTTTGTGATTTCTGGGGAACCACAATTTCAAATAAATTGATTAATGAGGAATCTTGCGATGGGTCGGTTTCAATGATGCTGATGAAACTTGAATACAAGTTGTTTTTTTGAAAAGAATAAATGAATTTGGAGTTGTTTGAAATTTTATTTTCTTGCATAATTAGTTCAAAACCCTCTTGATCTTGTTGCTCCTCATAGCCCATATCTGTGATGTTGAAGACTTTGATAGTGTTGGTTTTGTCAGAATTTACGTTTTGTAATAGGAGATAGTTTTTAGTTGCATATAACCTGAAGTTTTTTTCATTAATTTTTGATTTTCCGTAAGCTGAATTCAGTTTGTAAATGACTTAAATTTATTTTTTAAGAAATGGGTAATTTTAAAGTCAATTATAAAATATTTTTATCAATACTTTTGCAATTGCTTTGAGAAGATTTGACTTCATAAACCAAAATTTCTAAATTATTCAACAAAACATAAAAAATATTGTTGTTTGAAGTATCAGTTGCTAAATGAATTATTTCTTCAGATGGCTAAAAAATAATCAAAAATTTTGTTTGTTTGTGAATATACCGAATCACAATATGGTGTTGCCATTGAACCTTGAGCAGGATTGAAAAAACCGATGATTTTAGGGGCTAAGAAAAAATTGCTTATAGTTTTTTGAATTTTTCTAAACATAAGAAAAACTTGCAAATAAAATCGATGGATAATGTTTTTGAACAGAAATTATCGCATTGTTGTCAACTTGTGTTACGCTTTTGAATGTTCCATTTTTATTAAACACTCTAAAATCTATTGAGAATCAATTTCACTCAGATATTTACATGATATTTCCTGCTTTATCACCTAAAATATGATATTTTAGTCCTTTGGTCATAAAGGTGGTATATGATTCAAATTCACTTTCTCTCTTAAATTTAAATGAATTTCATTTAATTCAATTTAAATCTAACAAAACCTTCAATAAACGAGGCAAATCATTCTGTTCTTCCATCGCTTGAGACTCATTTTTTAAGCTGAATTCAGACTCAAAATTAACTTCAAAATTATAAAAAAATTTGGCCGATTCCTTTTTTTTCTCATTTTCTGTTGCATTTTCCTTAGTTTCTAAAAAAATAATTAATTTGTTAAACTTTTGAATGCTTTGATTGCCATTAATTTTGAATCTTTTATACTCAATTAAATGAGTTCTAATGCTATTGTCATAGCCTAGAGTTGAAAAGGTGTATTCATCTGTGTGTGGTCCTGTTGTTATAAGATAAACAGCGTGACCTATTTATAAAATTGTAATTTTTAATTTGGTCTAAGATGCCTGGGTCATATTCTTGAATAAGTTTCCCCGAAATATCAAAAAGCAGGATATTTGAATCTGAAGTAAGAAGAACCAATATGAAAAAACCCGTCATATCATTTCCGGCTTTATATTGTCTTGTCGATAAAAATGTCTGATCTTTGATTGTTAAATTTACCTAAAAAAATATATTTTCATAAACAATTGAAAAGTTCTGACTTTTTGATTGAATCGCATGAAAACCTTATTCATAAAATGAATTGCTTGACTTTCTTTGTCTCTTTGATCGTATGGACTGCTCCTTTGGTCGAATGTTGAACCTCTTTTGAAAGGAATTTGGTGATTGAACTCCATTTTACCAAAATCTATTTTTTCTAGATCTGGATATTGCTTAGTTTTTTTTTAAAAAGGTAATGTTTTTTTATTTATTTTTTGATAGTTACCATAATTGGTTTTTGATTTGCTAGATAATGTTCTCGAAGAGACTGGAGTATCTCGATTTTTTTTTTATATAAAAGAATCAAATTTTCCACACCCTCGATTTCTTTTTCAAAAACATCCAAAGATTTGTTTTCGAATTTAGGGATTGATTCATTAAGTCTAGTCTCATTGACCAGAGGCTCAGCAGAAATCAGGGCAACGATTCCGAAGATCAGAAATACCGTGTATCTGTACATTTATTTAAAAGTTTTATAAGTTTTATCTTCTATAATTTTTTAAATGTTTGAAATAGGAGCAAACTAAATTTTCTTAATTTGAACAATTCATAAAGAAATGAAAAATGCTAATTTAAAAAAAAATAAAATAAAATCAGAAAAAAAAAAATGAAAATGAAAATTTAAGAAAATATGCATAAAAACAACAATGATCACACTCTCTTATTCGTTTTTTTTTTCTTGTCAATATTCAAGCAAAATTTTTATTCTCAAAATTATAACAAGAAAATAATGATGAGTGCTGCTCTAAATATAATTAAAATATGTTAAGAAAAAGCAACAATCCCAATTTATAATCATTCCATTGGAATCTCGCTCAATATCTCATCTCTTTCCTCTGGACTTTGTGCTCGACAAGCCTGATACAACTGAAAAGAATAATAAGCACCTGGAATCGTCATCAAACAACCAAAAACCAAAAAAGCGATTCCTCTGACCCTCTCACTTTGAAAATATTGTTGCATTCCTGCGATAAAAAATGCGATTCCACAAACTAGAAGAAAAATGCTTAAGAAAGTTATTTTTTTGGGTATGGGGGCATATGGCTTTTCATCTTTTTGCAATTTCGTGGTAATGTCGGATTTTCCGATATTATCGCTGCTTTCTACAATTCCGTAGGGTTTTTTCGTTTGTTGCGAATTGAGTTGAACTATGATGTCTGCTTCTTTAATGGGTTTATTGTTTTCGGAATTCATATTTGTCGATGGAATAAAAGGATAGTTTCCTTTATTGAAAAAGCTATTTCAATATTCTAGTTTGAAATTATATGTTTGTACTGAAATTTTTATGTTAAGGAACTTTTTTATTGAATAATGAAATCCAAATTTGTTTGTTAAAGAATCAAAATAAAAAAAAATAAATAATTTTGAAAAAAAAATAAAAAATGCAAAGACAAAAACCAAAATCTCGAGGTGGTCCTAAGGTTGTCGAACCAGAACCAGTTGAACCAGTGCAAGATGACTCGACATTTGAGCCGGATCTATCAAAATTTGACCCCTCTCAATATTTGCAACGAGGCATCGACCCTCAAGAAATTGTCGCAATGAAGGAATGTTTTGACATTTTTGATAGGGATAAGAGTGGATATATAGATTTGGTGGAAATGAAAGAATTCATCAAAGAGATGAATCTTGAATCTAACCCTGAGAAAATTTTGGAATTAACACAAAATATTGATGCGGACAAGGACAACAAAATAGATTTTCAGGAATTTCTGAATTTGTTGAGCATTTATGATTTCGATTATGAAAATGAAGAGCAATTGTCTAAGATTTTCAATAAATTCTCGAATGGCAAGGATGCCTTCACAGTTGAAGATTTTCAAAGAATGACAGACCTGGTTGGGGAAAACTACACACCACAACAATTGGAAAATATGGTTAAATTTGCGGATTGGAATGGAGACAATGCAATCGATTTCGAAGCGTTTAAACGTGTTATTATGAAGGAACAAAAAAAAATTGGGAAAAAATAACAATATGCTTTAATTTTAAGAATTTTTTAGAAAACAGATGATTTTTTTTCAAAAATATTAACTTAAAAAAATAATGGAGTTTTTTTTTTGAGAAAATAAATTGGATTTTTTTGTTTTTCCATCAAAAATACTATAATTTTTTTTAATTATTTTCAAAATACTTTTTTGTATTACGGTAAGTAAAAAAAAAATCATTAAAAAATTGTATTTTTCCTGAATATGCTCAATCTTTATCTGGAATCAAATGAATGTTCTCCAGAGATTCAAGATCCCCTGCAAGAGGAAAATTGCAACATTGAAAAGGAAAAAACAATTTTAGGAGAAAACCCCAAACCATCTCCATTGACAAAAAGTTAATTTGTCTTAAACATAAAAAAATTACATTTTTTTTAGATTTGTTTCCTTTCAAAATTTTTTCGGAAGAATATATACCATATCTGATAAAAACAAGTACTCTTAATAGATCCAGCAAACATATTCCACTTTTACCGCTATGTTGCAGCAAAATTATTTATATTTTTGCTTTGCCGGATGATTTTCACTATGAGGATTTGTTTAAAAAAGCGGAAAAATTCTGGATGGAAATAAAGTCGATCAAAATTATAAAGGAAAGCAAAATTGAAACCGGGAAATATGCTTTAATTGTTTATTTTCATGAAGAAAAGACAGCAGAAGCTTTTTTTCATGTAATGTTTTTAAAGAAAACATTTCTATTTCTTATTTTTCTATTCTATCACAGGAATTCAATTGTTGGACTTTAAATGAAAGAGATGAACTATTATATATTTTATTTCTAAACAAAATATTTTATTTTTCCCAACCTTTAAACCTGAAAAAAATCATCGATTCTCAACATTTGGTATTTTCTTTTTTCAATTTTTGTAACAAAACGAATTCATTTTTTAGGAGGATGCATTACAAATGCCAACTTGTCCCCTGTGCATCGAACGTTTTGATGGCTCTGTCACAGGAATTTACTTCGAATCAATTGCAAAGCTTTTCATCTATGAAAGAAAGGAGAGGTAATTTTTTCTTCCGAAGATTTTTTCATAAATAAGTAAATTAGATGGTTGGACGTAAGAAAATGTTGCAAAGTTTGTCGTTTGTTGAAGGAAAATATAGAAGAAAAGCCTTGTTGTCTAATTTGTTCCGAACACGATGATCTCTGGATATGTGTGATATGTGGAAACATTGGATGTGGAAGATATAAGATTGGTCATGCTAGTAAACATTTCCAAGAAACAAGACATGCATTTTCATTAGAAATTTTCACTCAAAGGCAGGCGAAAAATTATTTTAATTTAAAATCTAATGAAATTGTTTTATTAGAGTATGGGATTATATAAATGATGCATACATTCATAGATTAGTCAGAAATAAAGAATATTTGATAACCGATTTACCAGATGCAAATGATGATGAAGCTTCGAAAAATAATGAAAAAAACATGGAAGAGAAAATTAGCAAAATAATGATGGAATATAATTATTTGATGGGTACTCAATTAGAGGAACAAAGGAAGTTTTTTGAAGAAAAGGTAAATAAATTACAAAATTATTTGGATTTTGTATCATTTTCAATTTTTTTTATAGCTTCAAAATGAAATTATGAAGTGGAAGAATGATCCTGAGTCAAATGAATTGGATAAAAACCTTAGTCAATTCGAAAAGGAAAAAAATTTGGTCGAAACTGAAATTAAATTTGTTGAAACTGAAGATCAAAAAATTAAAAAAAAAAACAAAGCTTTGAGTGTAACTTTTATTTCTTTGATAAAAATAAGTATTTGGTTAAAAAAGGAAAAAACCGTGAAAATTAAAGAAGAATTGGAAGAATCTCAAATGCTAAATAAAATGCTGAAAGAAAATTTATTCAAGATCGAGGAAAATCAAATTTTTGAAGAAGATGAAGACACATTGAAAGATAAATTAAAGGTGGATGATTTAACGATTAAATTGGAAGCTCTTTACAAGAAATTAGAATTGGAAAACAAATAAATTTAATATAACAAACATATTTTAAAATTTTCCTCTTTATAGTAAATATTAATTTTGTTCATCCTCTTCTTCGCTATTTTCAAAAACTATTTTGTCTTTATTTTCCTTGTTCATTCTTCTCCTTGAACGATCTTCTTCATTATTTTGAATATAACTTGACATTTCTAATTGCATAAATGTGGGTTTTTCAACTTGTGGCTTTTCTGGTTCATCAATTGGTTCCTTTTCAAAAAAATTAAGTTTTAATTAAAATTTTTTTTTTATAAAAAAAACATTGAGACTGCTGATGATTTTTTTCGCTTTTATGATAAGCACACTGATGTTGTTGACCACCATATAAATGATAAACATCAATTTGATGAACATGATCTATTTCAAATTTAACAGGATCATGAAAAAAAAATTTGAAAAATTATATTACTGCACTTAATATTGCTACCATTGCCCATCCCAAACAGACCACAATGTTCAAAGATAAATAGTCCGAGCCCAAATATTCCAAATTTATGTTAACAGCAATCATAATCAAAACAATCAACACCAGAAATTCATTCAAAATATATTCTCTATTCATTGACTCTCTCTTGTATGGTTTTTTCAAAATTAACAAGGTTATGATCGCCACAATCAAAATTATAAGACCAATGATCTGATATAATGGGTCATCTGCATAACCCACTATGAATAACGGCCAAAGTGCCTTTCGAATTAAATAAAATACCACAAAATTTCTCTTGATCAATGAGTTTGTATTTATAGAATCATAAATTGAATCGAATGCATTTTTGGTATCTTCATTTTCCAAGTTAAATCGTGAACTATTTAATATATAAAGGCATAACAACGGAAACGCAATCATATAGAACAAGGCAACTATAGAAAGAGATGAATCCACTTGATTTCCAGGATAATTGAAATTCAGATTGCTAAATTGAAGAATTGTTGCGAAACTTATTGGAGTATAAACTATCATGCAAGCTCTCAATAACACTGAATATTTCACTTTTCTTCGTATGATCTGCATCCAAAAATTGAACCTTCTTGAACATTTCAAACTCACATACCAAAGCACCTCAGATAGTAAAAAAATAAAAATTGAGATTCCTAAAATAACTTTTAAAAAATAAAAATAAAAAGTAAAAAACCGAAAATCAGAATAGAAATTGAAGAGTTTTGAAAATACCGCGTACCCAGTTCCTCATCAACAAAAATAGCTGGCAAATTTGGATTTTCTACATAATTCAAGCTTCGAACGGTGAAAATATAAGAATATTCACTAATCAAAAAATTGGCTAAAATAAAATTTACTCTTTAAATTATGAAAAAACAAATTACTTATTCTTAATTCCCTTAAGAATTCAATTGTTTGTCTTGCTCTATTATAGCTAATGTATTCAAATAATTGGATAAGCTGAACAATATCTAGGATGATATTTTTAAAAAAATAAAAAAGATATGAAATACCCAAAAAGCTCCAAAAAACGGTCAAACTGTTTACAATCAACAAGGGAATAGTGGAAAACATCATAATAATGAAAACGAAATCAATGAAATAGTTCATAAAAACCATAAAGTTCGCCTCATAACTCGTGTAATTTATATAAATTGGGATTTCTGCGGTCAAAACCCAGCTTCCCTCTCCCAAGGACTCATTAAAAATATCCAAAATTTGTGAATCCGAATTATTAAAAGTAATAACAACTTGTTGACTTATAAAACTCACACTAAATGACAAATCAATAGAAAACATCATTTGATCTGTTGTGTTTTGCATTTGCCATGTAAAATCAGTAGAGGAATTCAAACCAGGAATAGTCAAATTCATTCGGGATTGGATAAAGTTTGGGTTATATACTAGAAATGGCTTTGTAAATGTCAAATTTAAATCAATGTTGCTTAGAGGAATATAGTTCAAATAGGCACTAAATGGTTTGTTTATATAACAAATCGAAAGATTATTCTGGATATAACATTTGTAATCAGTTTCAATGTTGCAGGTGCTACTGCAACCATCACCAGACACAGTATTTCCGTCATCACATTCTTCAGCTGGTTCTACTATAGAGTTACCACAGGGAGAAGAACCTCTAAGAATTACAAAAATGCTTATGAAAACACAAATATTTAAAAACATTTTTTATTTTAACAAAAACATTAAAAAAAGGAAAAAAATGAAGAATATAAATTTGATAAAATCATTGAAAAAAATTTTTGAAAGAAAAAATATCAAAATCCAAACTTGAATTTCCGAGATTTTTTTTTTTTGCTGAGAATTTAATTTTTTTTAATTAAATAAAATTTATTTTAATTAAACGAATAATTCAAAAAAAAATTCATCTAGTTTTCCGTTTTTCATTTCGAAATTTTATTTCAAAATCCATTCTAAAATCAATCATAAATTTCAGCTTGGCTTTAAAATAACAATTTTTTCAAATGTCTACGAGTCCAATAGCAGAAAAAATAAAAGTGTTAAGGCTAAAAAGTGAGGATTATTTAGCCACCAAAAATTTTCCCCGAAACATCCCCAACAAGCCACATCCTCCTGAAAATCCTGCCCATCATTACTTGCTTCCAATTAAAATGATCCCTCCTGATTTCTATAATAAATATGAAATACAAAGCGCCACAAAGGAACATAGGAAAAAGACTCCAATGCAATTCATGCCCAAAGCAGATAATTACCAAAAACAGAATATGGAAGAAGAAACTTCCAAATTATTGGCAATTAGACAAAATTTGATCGATTCCTTGGATGAAATCAAGTTCAGATCAGTTAAAAAAGAAAGGGACAACGATGTTTTTTTGGATCCTCCTTCAAGCGAAAAGATCAAAAGATCAGGGTTAAAAAGCTCTCATTTTGCAGTTAATGATAATCAAGCCTCTAATTTGGAAAACGATTTGGCTTTGGAAAGACAGAAGAATTCTGAATTGAATAGACAATTAATGGATTTGAGCATGAAGATTAGGAGTGTGGAGGATGAGAAAAGAGATTTGATCAACGAGTTGTCCAGATTTCGCAATGTTTTGGCTGGAATGCGTGATACAAAGGTTCAAATTTTTTCCAAAAGTTTAAAATTTACTTTATTTTAGGTGAATGAAACTGATTATTCCCTGACATTGCAAGACTCAGAGAAGAAAATCCGGATATTATCTGATGAATTGGAAAGAATGAGGGGAATTCAAAAATCTTGGGATGATAATAGGAGAGCTATGGAGGAAAAGCTGGTTTCAACAACTACAGAAATTCATAGATTAACAGCTGCACTCCGATTAAAACAAGATCAAATTGTTGATTTAGAAGGCAAAATCCAATTTTCCAATATACCAAAAAGTGACACCAGACCTTTGGATGAGAAAATTGTTATATTGACGACTGAAATGCAAAGATTGAAAAGTATCAACGCTCAGAAACAGGATACTATCCATGATTTTGATATGAAGAATAGAGCTAACGAGGATAAAATTTCATATTTGACTTCTGAAAATCGGGGGCTTAGTAATAAAATCTCTGATATGGAAGTTCAACTAAAAAATTCAAGAAACTCTAGGGCTGATATGAGCCCTATAGAAGAAAAGCTTGCATTGCTTGCAACAGAAAACCAAAGATTAAGTGCGTTATTGGGAATGAAACAAGATGCAATCAAGGATCTAGAGTTCAAACTTAAGACGATCGGTAATCTGCCAAAAGAGGATAAGAAAGCCTTGGAAAATAAAATTGCATCACTTTCAGATGAAAACCAAAGGTTGAATGAATTATTAGGGGTCAAACAAGATGCTATAAACGATCTGGAAGCAAGAATTCGAATGACACCAGGCATTTCCAGTGATATGAGGAATTTAGAGGAAAAAGTGGCACTTCTATCAACAGAAATCCAAAGATTGAATGGAATGATTGGGTTGAAACAAACTAAAATATATGAGTTGGAATCAAGCGTAAGAAGCTTATTAGCTGGAATAGAAAATGTGAAGAATTTGGAAAATAAATTAGCTTTGATTACAGTGGAAAATCAGAGATTGCTTGGTCAATTGGACGGGAAAAGAGAAGAAGTTGCTGATTTGGAAAGGAAACTGGCTTTTTTGGAAAGTAAAGTGAGAGAATATGATTCGAGAACAGGGGTAAATTACATTTTTTTTTTTTGAAATAAATTGTTTAAAGAATTCGGATGAATTGATCAAAATAAGAAACACCCTCACAGAAATCAATAGACTATATGAAGATCTGAAGGCAAAGTATGAGAGAATGGAAAGAGAATTCTTGATCAAAATAAGAGAATTGGAACAAAAGTACAATGATAAAGAAAAAGAAAGCATCAACAATATAAACATTCTGAGAAACAACGAACAGGAATTGAATGACCTTCGCAATGAAAATCGAAGCTTCAGAGCTGAACTCGATGAGATTCACAATGATCATAATGACAAATTGCAAAGGATGGAAAAAGCCAAAAAATCTAATATGGTTCAAATTTTTTAAATAAACGTTTTTTCAAGAAATTAAATAAAATATTAAATGGATTGTTTTCTCTAATTTGGTTTTTTAGGATGCAGAAAAAAATAAATTGGCTAGTGAGTTCCAAAATGAGAAAGATAGTTGGATTAGAGAAAAAGAGGGTTTGTTAAAAGATCTTGATAGATTAGGAAAAGATAGAAATTTCCAAATTGGGGAGTTAAGGAAGAATCTTTTACTGAAGGAAGACGAAATAGCTGAATTAGAAAAAAGAAAACTAAGGGAAATCGAAAAGATGAGAGGAGAATTTGATGAATTGAATAGAAGGAAACTTGTAATATAAAAAAAATTATACAAACTAATTTTACGAATTATTGACAGGAAGAACCGATCAGAGATGCCACGATGAAACTAAATGCCGAAATTGAGAATTTGGAAAGACAGCTTAAAAATTATAAACAAACGATTTTAGAGCTTGAGAATAAAATTTCCCTTCTGATTAAAGAAAACGAACGTATTTCAGTTGCTTATGATCAGAAAATGAAAGAGATCGATATTTTAAACTATCGAGCACAAAATCAAGAAAGGGTCCGAGCTCAAGAATTGGAACAATTAAGGAATGAAATGGAGAAAAGAAGCATGGATAACTTTGTATAAAAAAAAACAATAAAAATCATAAAAACTAATTTTTTATGATCCAGGAAATGAAAATTCAGGATATTAAGTATCAATATGAGAACGAGAAAAACAACCTGATTGCAGAAATCAAGGAGTTCCAACAGAAATGCAACAATTATGAGAATAAAATAAGTTTTTTCACCATAGAAATTGAAAGGTTAAATGGCATCATAATGGATAAACAAGATGAAATCGATGATTTTAAAGCGAAATTCAAAGATATGAACATGCAATTCATGAATTTGAGAGATTTGCATTTGGTTTCGGTAATGAATTCAAGTTAATTTTTTTCCATAACAATAAAAGCACGCGGATGTCAAAATTGGTGCTGAACAAGCGAAATCAGAAGTTGAAGTGAAATATTTACAACAAAAAATCAAAGATATGGATGAAGAAAATACACATTTAAAGAAACAATTGGATGATTATAAAAGCTTCAATAATAGAAGGATGTTGGAATTGGGTGAATGGAAGGAAAGAATAAGCAATGGAAATCTGCTCGACAATCCAGAAGATCTCAAAAAAAGTTATGAAGATTATTTAAGACTCAAAAAAGTGAGCTTAAAAAATAAAGTTAAAAAAATATTTCTTTTTTTCAGGATTTGCAAGAAATGGGAATTCAAAAAAAAATGGACGCTGAAAATTTCGATCATAGAATAAAAGAATCAAACATTGCTTTGGAAAGCAAGAAAAATGAATTAAATGAGTTGATGAGGCTTTTAAATAATGAGAAGGAAGAAAGGAAAAAAACACAAATTCAGGTTTTGCATTTTTGTGATTTTGAATATTTTGAATTGAAAATTGAAATTTTTTAGCTTGAGAATTTGAGAAATGAGCTAAGCAATTCATCAAATACGAAAATAATGATGAATTACGCTAGAGAAAACACTGATAGTATCAAAATAGAAAATGGCGAATTGTGAATTTTTTTTTTAATTAATTGTATATTTTTTGTTTTTTTATAGAAAAAGACAAATAGCTGAATTGCAAAATAAAATGATGACGTTGAGAGAAGACGTGGGTAAGAAAAATGACATTTTAAGTCAAAGAATTGTGGAGATGGAATCTGCAAAGAGGAAATTCGAGGAAGAGCTGAAGAAATTTAACAGCAAAAATGTGATTTTAAAATTTTATAAGATGGTAAAAATCAATTTCTTTAGCCAAATACGGAGGAATACACAATATATTCAACCACATCAAGATTTGTTTAGAATATTAATGGAAAATAATTATATTAAGGGAAAAAAAAATCAATCTTTTATAGATATTTTTCAAAATGCAAACTCCTTGTTAAAAATATGTTTTTTCAACGAACTTTTAAAAAAAGGAGGGTTTTTCATATTTTCCTTTTTATAAAAACCTTTAAAATTTCTTCAAAATACTTAAAATTTGAAGAAAGAAATTCTGTGAATTAATTTTTTCCAAAAACCCCTAAAATTAAGACCAAAAGATTATATTTTAATAAAATTATCATTTTCAATTCAATTGTCCCTAATGAGCAAACCTTCTTATAAGCCCGACATTAACGACAAATCCTTCTTTCAGAAGGAGAATGAAAACGACAAAATCCTTAGAAGTTTTTAAAATTCTTTTTTATTACTTCCATTCACTCACTGTTTTTTGAACTTTTAGACTTTAAAGAAATATACGAATTTATAAAACAAAATGGTTTTTTAGACTACAAGCGCAAAACTCCGCCGAAGGATTCTAAAAAATCCAAAGTAATTGAAAAAGAAAAAAAAGCGAAACCAGCTCATAAAATAAAGAAAATTCACTCAAATGTGAATATGACCAACATTGCTCATTCTCACCTGAGAAAAATCGAAAAAAACGGCAATGAAAGTAAAAAATTGAAAAATTGCTTTTTCTTTTTGGAAACTTAAGAAAAAAAATTCCATTTTTCAGATGATAGCAACTCCACACGGAATTCCAACAATTTGAACCATTCCAAGTCCAAATCTTCATCTCGAAAAAAAATCCAAACACCGTCTGTCTCTTTGGAGAATCTTGTTTCGCAAAAAAACGAACAAATTATCAACAAAGTCACAGAAAATGTGACGGAATCGAAAAGACTAAGCAAATTTGAAAATGTAAAATCTAATTTTAGCATTTTTTTTAAATTTCCTCTAAAGAATGAAAACAATACCAACAGTGAAAAAAAAGTTGTTCTCGAGAAAGAAAACAATGGAGGACAAGTGAAGCTGCTTAGGAAAAAAACTCCAAAGTCACACTCGTTGGAATGTGTCAAAAATTACACTTACGAGCATAACAGTCTTGCCTTTTCAGAGTTTTCTCCATTTATTTATAATAACCGATTCCGTAAACCATTTTTAATAAAATATATAAATAAAATGATGAAAAACAAAAAAAAAAATAGTCATGGCTGATAAATTGTCGCTTGAGCATATTTTGGAAAAAATCTATTTCGATGATTATTCGTTCGATGATATTAAGGAATTTGTTTTCCCGGCTTTAAGGAATGTCAGCGATATTAATGCTTTGTTTGATTTATTGTTTAATTCGATCAAGAGCTATTCAGAGGTTTATTTTATTATTTTTTAAGAAAGGTCACATTGTTTTTTAGAAAATTAAAGATGACATTATTGACCTTATTGAGGAGAAAAAAATTGTGAAGAAAAGCAACAAAATAACACTTTGCAATAATAAAAACAATGAATTTGATTTGGGCATGATCAAATTCGAGAAATTCAGCAAAAGTGCAAAGATCTATGTTGATTTGATCAATCGAACATATTTGCAATACAAAATCATCGAAGAGAAATCGTTGGAAATAGAAAAAATAATCAAACTTTATTTGGATCACTTTGTCGACAAAAACAAAATAGTAAAAAATTAGAAAAAATCTATTAATTTTTTTGAAAAATAAAAAAATAGATTAAATTCAGTTGCTCTGATTTGCATCGAAGCATTTTTGTCTTTTTTGTTTATAGTGACTGTTTCATTAAAGTGATTTTTCTTTTGATTTAAAAAAAGCTAAATTTTAAATTTAAAAAGCATTTTTTGGATTACATGATCAATAGATTTAAGGAAAGACAATATTCATCCAAATATCCAACTGCTGCAAAGCAACTCGCTCAAATAAATGAAGTTTTAATAAGAAAGTAAATAAAATATCTATCATATTATATATTCTTAATCAAAAATGATTTAGGTCCTCAATGTCCAGTTTCGATAAAGACCCAAACAAGGTAGTTTTATATGAGGAAGGATTCGAAAATGAAGAAGAATGTTGAAACTAATAAAAAATAATGTTTAAATAATAAAACTAAAAAGTTGATGATGATCGATCAAATGATGAAGATGATGATGATGAGGAAGATGAAATCAATTTGAATATTCCTCATAAAAATCACCAAGTTTTAAAAGGAGAAAGTATGAGTGAACCAAAGGATACCAAATATTTTGAAGAAAGCTTGAAGAAAAAAACCAATTCCCGTATGGAAATGTCAAGCGATCATGGGAAAAACCCTGCGATTGAGAAGAGAATTAATTTTGAAAGTATTCAAATAATTTTTTTTGGTAGTTTTTACTCATAATTTTCAAAAACAATTTAGCCGAGTTGGGAAATTCAAAAAAGAAAAAGAAAAATAAAAAAAACAAAAAAAATAACATCTCAGATAATTCAGCCAATAAGGAAAACAACAATAGTCAGGGAAAAAATAAGGCAAATGATAAAACAACTGAACAACAAAATAATGATGAAAAGAATATTTGTGGTATTATTAATTTTTGAAATTAAATTTAGAAGGGAAATGTCCATTTTTTAAGAAAAACCAAGAAAGAAATTTGATTTTGAAAAAGAAATCCAAGAGTTTGAAAAACGACTCGATAATGATAGTAAGAATCGAAAGAAAGAAAAATTGAAGCCAAACTTATCCGACGAATGGCTTTCTCAAATCAGGCAAAAAATCGCTAAAATAAATAAATCCAAAAACATTTAATTAACATTCCTCAAAAAAATCAAATTTATCAAAATCTGAATTAGGAAAAAATTAAACAAATTTTTTTTTTTCTTAATGTATAACAAAAAAGATGTTATATAACAATATCGGAATTTTTTACAACAAGTACACTTTAAAAAATCGAATTTTTGAAAAAAAATTAAAAAAATATTGCAAAATATTTTTG
>Ga0302186_10001315_pt1 | contig 20877 bp, 2 predicted proteins | sample II_Bog_E1_2_FD_198782 | JGI IMG/M metagenome (GOLD analysis project Ga0302186, IMG submission 198782) | Peat permafrost microbial communities from Stordalen Mire near Abisko, Sweden - II_Bog_E1_1 | ecosystem: Environmental > Terrestrial > Soil > Wetlands > Peat | place: Sweden: Abisko, Stordalen...
TACGAAATGAAAATTTTTCATTGATTTACAAAAAAAACCACAAAATAATTTCAAAAATTTTAAAAATTATATCACAAAAATTATAAATAAAAAGTGTTATTTTAAGTTCAAGAACTATTCTATAATTAAATTTAAAAAATCTCAAAATGAATAATAAAAACTCCATTTCCCCCAAAAGCAAAGATATCAATCAGAACGAAGTAAAAGACGAAAACGATATTAAAGCAAAGAAGAGGCTAGTGAAATGGAAGAGATGTTATCTGCACAAAGAAGAGTAGACGAAAGACTAAAATTGTACAAGTATCGAAAGGATCCAAGAACTTATAAAAAATAGAAAAATAGTTTCCAACTATTTAAAACGGAAGACATTTAAAAATCCTGAGTGTCTAATCATTTTTTATTTTAAAATATTGAGGAAAAATAAATTTTTTTCAATAATATATCAGTTATATCACAGTCCTGAAAGGTTATTTGGCCCTTATTAATTTTTAAAAAAATAAAAGGCTACTTTCTTAACAATTAATGGTGGATGGTGGAAGTAAAATAAAAAATTAATGCATCAAAAGGTAGATACAGAGACAAACTTCTTTTAATAATTACAAAGTTATTCTTAATTGACCAAGATCTTCTTCAATAATACTCTGACAAGTATTTGTAATTTCCTTGTTCAAACAATTTAGATTAGATTATTTTGTCAAAAAAAAAAACCGACATTCCCAAAATAATCAGAACAATTTCTGGTTGATGTGATAATTAATTTTTCATAAATTTTCTCTTAAATTATTATTTTCAATCAGGTCAAAAAATCCTTTCAGTCAAAATATATTCTAACTGGTGGTGTTCCCTTTAGGATCTCTCCTTTTTCTTCCTTTGCAAAAGTCACTGTCAAATTCAGATACTTCTCATCCTCAATTCCCAGACTCTCCACCAATTTCCTATCAAGTGCCTCTTCTTTCTCCTTCTCCTTTCCAGGTACATTATAAATTGCTGCGAAATACACTGCCTGCGAACCATTCATCACATCTTTTGGCCATAATCCGTATTTTTTCTTCAATTCTTCAAACAGCTTCCTCAAAGTGATATCCTTATCCCCTTTCACATCCCATCTATCCCATAAATTCACCTTCAAATCTTCTGTTAACTTAATAACCGGGGGCGGTCCAGGTTCCGATAATTGCAAACTAGGCACCGCTAGGTTCAAGAAAGCATTTTTCATATCTTCCAACTTGCAATTCTTCAACAATTTCACTAATTCAATTGTTTGGAGTCCCGCAATTGCAGCTGTTGTTGTTGCTAGGGCAGGGATAATACGTCCAGCTTTGATTTTTACGGTGACCCAATCCATAGGATCCAATTTATAGTTTCTTGCCCGACAATTTGACAACGCGTAAATGAAATCTATATGATAATTTTCATCATTATCTTTTTCGAATTCCTCCGCCTTCAAATTCTTCTTATCGAAATCTTTCATCATCTGGCCTATATCAGCAACATACTTCTTATAATCATCCAATAAAACAGGAGCAGCTTCTTCTTTCACTTCCTCTGTTCCAGTCTTCGGTTTTTCTTCAACCTGAGTCAAAATAGCCTTGGATTTCTCTTCATTCGGTTTGAAATCAGAGACAACCACTTTATTCGCTCTTTCAGCTAAACCTTTCTTGACGATTTCTGTCCGAGATTCTTTCGGAATTGGAATATTAAAGATCACAGCTCTTAAACAAGCAAAGGCGCCTATAAATCCTGAAAATAATGAGTCTTTTTCCTCGAAAAGTAGTTCCATTGGTGGTCTTTTGGGTAGAGTCCAGAATGGATTCCCCTCTTTCGTCTTATGATCCAAAGGATATGTATGTATTAATTGCCTTATGTCATTCACGAAATATTTCTGGAACTTCTTCCTCGCATAGATCACGCAATCCTCGAAATTTAAAGGTCTCTTTTTGAGGAATGTCACAGCTTCTCTTAAATTCTTCAATTCTTGTGAATTCGTTGGAATGTAAGTGTTCAAATCCTCAAGAATCTTCAATAAATTCTTTGGTCTCTGGAAAAACAACTTCCCAAACTTATCTCGAGCCCATTCAACACAATGAAGCGTTTCTTCTGGGAACATCTTTAAAGTACAATGTGGAATCTCGTTTTCTTCTTGTGGATCTTCCTGAGAACTATAGGATTCAGTCTTATAAGGAATAACCACCTGAACATGTCCTTTTGGACCCAAAGTCCCTGATTCTATCAAAGGAGTTTTTGAATTGACGCATCGCATATCTATATATCTTCTGGCCTGGACATTATCTAAAGCATTGGTAACAATCGTCAAATCCTCGAAGAACTTATCAGTGAAAATATTAGCCGTTCCCTCATGAACTTTATCAAGTCTCGCATTGAGATGTCCTTTCAAAAGTGGATTCATTTGAAGAGCAGAAGCCGCAGCAGTTGATGATTTTGGTTTTCTGAGATGTTTTTCTCTAAATAAGAATTGTCTATTCAAATTCGAAGTCTCTATGACATCAGGATCTGTCAATGTTATAGTTCCAGTCTTCCCAGCACCTAGAGACAACATAGCGTAATTTTTCAATAATTCACAACCAATAGCCCCAGCTCCCACCATAAAGATTTGTGCATTTAACAATTTTTGCAACAAAGAATTACCCAAACAAATTTTGATTCCATCCAAACGATTTTTCTCCCATATGAACTCTTTCCCTTGAAGATCCTTTATCATATCCTTCCAATCTGTCATTTCCTTCGGTAGTTCCGGAACGATTTCCACACAATCGCTATAAAACAATTGTCGAATCGGCATATATTTCTGGGTTATTGCCTTAATGATTTCCTGTGATACCACTCCTCCTAGAAAAGCAGATAATGGACCAAATTGACCCGCTGAAGTCAACGCAAAAAGACCTAAAAACCTGCGTATTTTATGCACTTCTCCTTCATTATCTGCAGTTATCACCGGGAAATGCTTTGCTATGTATTTCTCAGAAGTCTTCAGGAAAAGATCCAAAGAATCCAAATCCCAAGGTATTGGCATATCGAGTTTTGAGGCTTTTCTGAACTCCTGGAGAATTTGATATGCGATATGGAGAGCCAATTGGTTTTCAAGTTTCATGAAATCGTGTTGACTGAGCATTGAATCAAATGGCAATTCTTTTTCCTCTAAAGTCTTCGCTAGACTTTTGAATTCTAAGCTCACAGGGCTTTTTATTGGTTTTATTATGCCGTTTCTGACATATGCACCATAATTGCCAGTGTCTCCAATTGTAAATGTGGATTTATTCAAGACTTTTACTTTATGAACTGATCCATTAATCGAATTCTTCAAAAGCTCTTGTTTTATTATATTTTGATTAGGAACGGGATGTTGTTTATCAGACAATAGTTCCATTCCTTCCACTCCTGTTATTAAAACCAAATCGCCATCTTCTAAATTATGTTTAGAACCTTGCAAAAGCTCTATTTTGGCTTCAGGAGATGCAGTTGTTATTGATTTTACCATAAGATCCAGCATTTCCTCACCGTTTTTATCTAAAACTTCAAATTTATCGCCTAAATCCAAGAAAACTCGACCGAAAGGCCCATTACAATCGCAACTTATGAAGAAAATCTTGTTTTTTCTGCAAAATTCATCTAAGAAAATTTGGCTTTCATAATCACTATCACAAACCACGATCATCGTATATTCCTTCAATCCTAATTTGACCAATTCCTCTTCAACATTCGGTAATTTCTTCAATTTAGTCGCGAGATCCACCTTCACATAATTGTTCAATTGTTGTATTTTCTCAAGACTGGCAATTGCCCTGTTTTTCCCAATATCTCCTTCAGTTAGGAAAAATTGTCCAGCCAAATCAATAAAGCTACATTCTTTATCATCATGTATAGTAAATCGCTTGACTCCAGATAACACGACATTCTTCGCAATTTCAACACCTAAAGGTCCCATTCCTGACAAGAAAACACTCGAATTGGCCTGTTTAGCAACAGCCTCTATTCCCATAGCTCCTATATATCTAGACCAACGATCTTTCACCTTTTCATCTGTAATATCAAGAACCTTCTGAGCTAAAACCCCTCCTTTCTCATAAGATACATCCACTTCCTCAAGATTCATGATTCCAGAATTCAATGGGTTTTCTGAAACCAAGGCTTTTTTCTGTTTAGGCTTTTTATTGATCAACTTTTTGCTTTTCACATCTTTCACTGAAGGAACTGGAAGTTTATTTAACTCATCTTCAAGTTCTTTCACTGCCTCTTTCAACATAATATAATAAGATTCCTTGCTCTTCTTAAATTGATTACACCAAGAGGAATTATGATCATTTATCAGGCCTGTATAAGAAGTTTCACGAACTTGAGCATATTTCACCCATTTATTGCATTCTTCCATGATTTCCTGTTTCTTCAAATAGAAATGTCTTCTTATCACAGTTTCGAAACCTTTGCTTGGATTTCGGAGTTGATCAATCATCGAGAATTTTATATTACAATATCTGACAATATTACAATAAGCCTCATTTTTACGTTCTCCTTCCTCAGTTCCAGCCTCACCTTCATATCCTGGCTCATTGAAATAGACTTCTTCTGACATAATTATAGCTTGAAGACTTACAAGCACTTGCAAAAGAGTTGATAATTTGGGATCCCAATTTTCTGTGGCATTTCCTCGCCAAGTCCCCAAAAGACTCAAACAGACTTTTCCGCAACTATAAAGATTCGGGTTAAATCTCACACGTCCGGCTCCAGTGGTTTCTAAATTAACTTTTGGAGGACCTGAAGGATAATTATCATCAAAATAAATATCATATTCAAAGGCACCATGACCATATGGAGTCCCTGCTGAACCCATTATCAAAGCTTTCATTACATCAACTCTGGTTTGATCACAACGCACAAAGATCGAATTCGTATGTTCGATAGGCAAAGCTGTGGAAAGATCCGCAAGTTCTTGGGCTAATCTCACGATTTTCACTTGGGGAGGAGTATATGGACCTTTACCAATATAAGAAGAATAATGATGTTTATAATTTCCTGAGGCATCTTTCATATTTGTATAATCGAAACGCAGGTCCTTTAATAAAGTCCTATAACAATCAGCTAATGGAAGATTCAAAGTGTCTTGCATCTGGTTTTCTTCATTCGCTTCTGTTGTTTCTTCAGCCTGATAATCTGAAATCGCTTGTTCTATAATATCGAAACTATAAAGAATCTCATTTGCAAGTTTTTCAGTCACTGCAGTTTCATTCGTCAATTGTGTATCTGCAGTCATGCATGATTTGAAAATCGAAGCCAATTCCTTCAAATTCGATAACAACACGAAAATGCTTTCAGTTTGTTGAGGGAAATAATGTCTATCCAAATCCAAAAGCAAAGGAATCAAACTATGATGTCTACTGAATAAACGTGTAATTCGAAGGAAACTAATGAAAAGTTCGGAATCTTTACTCATATCCAATAAAGACCCAGATCTGAATGCGGCCTCTATCAAAGGCAATAAGGCCGATGTACATACTAAATCGCTGAATTTCTTCGGTGGCTTCCAATCGTTGAAATCAAGGAAAGTCTCCAATATAGCCAATAAACTTTGTAATTGTTCACTTTGATTTTTCTTAGTTTCATGATATTCATTAATGTTCCATTTCTGATTTTGGCCAGTATTATCACTCGCATATCCAATTCCTTTCTTTTTCACGATCTTTTTCTTGCCATCATCTTCTTCCTTTTTCTTCTCTATCTTAACTTCCTCTTCCTTTTTCTCTTCCGGGATAACTTCTTGATATTTCCTTCCATTTTCTTTCGCAATCAAGGCGATTCTATCCAGAAAACGATCTAATAATTGTTTCTCTAAGGCGAAATCTCGGATCGCCGAATTATTATCCACTTTAAAGACATCAGATAAAATCTTATAAGAGAATCGCACTGCTTTTTGTTCTTCATCCTCCCATTTCTTATCAATAGCTTTCTTATCGGCTGGTTTTTCAGGCTCTTCATCGGGGGTCCCCTTTAATAATTGGAACAAAAGTTCGATACATTCTTTATTCTTCATAAGTAATCCAAAGAAATGTGGCAAATTACTGAATGAATGTAATTCATTTACCCAGGCATGCCAATTTTTCGCTCTATTTTTATTTTTCCATAAGGATAAACTCTTCAAAATCACTTCAATGATCCTATTTACTCCTCCACATCTCTCAAATGCCTCAAAAATACTCATATTTGGCATATAGGCTGGTGTTTTATCATCAAGTGCTTTCTTTAAAGCCGCATCCTTCGCTGGCTTTGTTTCAAGTAATTCATGAACATCGAAATCAAGATCAAGAATTCTATTGGAATTAGGATCTTCCACAATGAATTCCCAAATATCTGCAATTGGAGTTTCAGGCTTTAAACGTTCTTTGGTATTATGAGATTTCAATTGAATCACAATGTTATTAAAGAAACATTTCGACATTTTCTCAACGGTTATAGCAGCAGGCACATTATATACAGGACTTGATCTATAGAGATTTAATGGGTTGGCTATATTATACCAAGGATTATAAAGGACATTCGCAATATTAAGATTATCCGAAATTTTGCTTGAATTTATAGTCGCGGCATTATTTATTATACTAGGAATCGGTTGTTTCAAGACCCAGAATTCGCATTTTCGAAATTGGAAATCCGCTGGAATGTCACCTGGGAAATTCTTTGGATTTTCATCAATAGCCTTCATATCATAAAGATTAATATCAACATAAGTAGTGGTTCCTGCTTGGAAACTAACGAAAATGCGTTCTTGTCCATTATAATGGAAACTAAGGCCTGATCCTCCATCTTCGAACATATGATAATGGCCAAGGAAATTTTGGCCTGGATAATTGGGAATATTGAAATGCATGCAAAATTCCTCATCATAATAGAAGATGAAATTGTCAGCTGCTGTCGGGATATTATAGATTTTCTCATAGGAATAATCTTCCACTGGATTATCGGAAATCGATTGACTACTGAATACACCTGTAATGCAATTTTTCCCACTATTGGTTCCTTCCAGAATCATGATAAAAGGCCCATTCTTTAAGACTTTATTAAAGACTTGATCTCCAGAAGCAACCTTAGCATCAGAATCCTGAGTCACCGCAAGTTCCCAATTCGAGGATTTGAGGATTTTATTATAAAGACCAGAAGGTGAAGTCATTTGTTTTAACATATTTTCGAAGGATTCACGTTGAATGGGAGTAAAGGCTTTGCTTTGGAAGGCTTCGGGAGTAGTTATTGGTGCGATTCGTTGGACTTTGCTGGGTTTTCGACCTTCAATGAGCCATTTCTTGGAATGGGAATCGAATAAATGAAGACAAATTGGGACGTTTATTTCAGCGTTTAATAATGGAATGAGGAATTGAGTGACATATTGCATATCACGACGAGTTTCTAATAAGGATAAATCGCTTTTCAAGGCTTCTGCCAAAGTTTCTTCAGATTTCACATAACCTAAAGCCACATTTTTGATGAAATCCACTAATAAAGCTAAAGTCTCATTATCAGAAATCTTGAGGATTGTGGTTCCTTGAATTTGTTTCATTTTATTATAAATCAACAAATGCGAATCTTTTTTCAAGACATATTGCTTTAAAGTGTCATCCAAACTAACCGCTCCATTAAGGATTTGTAATATCGCTTTAGAAAGTTTAAGGTTTTCTGGGCTTTTTTCGTATTCATCTAAATGTAATAACAAAGTGTCCAATAATTCCTCTAATCTATGATCTGTAAGGAACCAAATACTTGCTTTTTGATATCCTGCGATCAATTGTGAAAAAAGCTCATAAAAAGCGATTTTATGCGTTTTCTTCATCAATGAATAGACATGATTCAAAGCATAAACCACCAAGTCTTTTTCTGCCAAAACAAAAGGATCTGTTACAAATAATAAACTAACCAATAATTTCACAAGAGCCTTAGTAATTTGAGGGTTTGCGGAATTCACTTCAAATGCTTGAGTTAAAGCCTCGATATCTTCAGCTACACATGGAATATTATATTTTTCTGAAGAAATCACAGCCAATTCATTAGCCAAAAGCCTTAAAGCCGCAGTCAAAGTATCAATGAAATATAGGATTGCTGATATATTTTGAAGACTGGATGGGTTTTTCCTTTGTAAATTGAGTTTTTCCTTAATAAAGGCGAAAACAAGCAAAAGACGAGGAAAGGCCTTATTTGGATTAGTAAGGATGATTTCAAGGATCATTTTCGCATGAGGAGCTGATTTTTCGATATCGAGGAATTTGTTTATGATGAAATCTCCAGTTTCTTGATTATGGGCGATTGCCAAAAAGACTGGTGCAAGCCAATTATCATGCATTACAAGAAGATTTGATAGGAAATCGAAAGAATTCTTGATTTTCGTGATGACATCAACACGATTCGCTAAAGTATTCAAGGTTTCTGAATAATTGGAATTACATAATTTGCCAAGAACTTGTAAAGCCGAATTTTTCTGTGTTTCCAAAAGCGAATTAAAGACGAATCCTGGCATTTTCGCGATATCATAACCTGTTATCGAAAGGAAACTGATTGCCACACAAACGTTTTTATAGGTTTTATTAGAAAGCATGGATAAATTCTCCACGAAAGTCACTATCGGTCTTCGGAAAGTCAATCTAATCACCTTAACTTGTCTATTATTGAGACTTTTCAACCAAAGATCCAATCTTGAGAAATCCTTCATAATTGGTTGTTGGGAATTTGTTTGTAAAGTTTGGAAGTTCTTCTTAAAGACTTTCACTGAATAATTGGAATATCCTTCATCATTGATAAGTTCCAAAGTTCCTAATGGAGTAAGAGAGTTTTTATTGAGTCCTCCTTCTAATAAAATGGAACTTGGAATCCCTAGAACCTTATCATTATAATCAGTCCAAACTGTATTAAAGCCGATTTTCAATTGTTTCATTTCACAAACACGATCTAATTCGAGCATTAATGAATATTCGCTATAGAATTGATTGGACATTTGGAAGAAAAGAATGCGAGCTCTTATTCCCTTCTTATTTAAAGACCAATCCGGAGCTATTCCAGACCAATGTTGGCCTGGTTGATTGATGATATAGATCTTATTCGCGAATTCTTCCTCCTTGAGATCAGTGGATTTTATCGATTGCGATTGAAGGACTTTTTCTTCTTTTTTCTTCGCATTTTCTATGATTTTATTCAAATTTGGAGCCGCTGGAGCCTGATTATTAGGTCCTAAGTTATTATTCGCGATATTCAGGTTTTTCTCATTATAAAAACTCGATTGGATATAATCTAACAAATCAGTTCCTGCTAATAATGAGGATTTATTAGAATCTGGGGAAATTAATGAGCTATTTTCTTCAATTTGTTGAGGAGAACTGATAGTAACTCCGATTCTATCTAATAGAAATTCGAATCCTTTGACCTCAAAAGCCACAAAAGAAGCCAAAGAATCATTGGTGACCCAAAGATCCAATAATTCCTCTAAAATCCTGCAATTTTGTTCATTCATATTCAAACTCAAATAATTGCTCAATTGTGACGCACGGAATTTCCTCACTAATAAATCATCTAATTCTTTACATGAAGAAACCAATTCCCGAATGCAGATTTTGGCGATATTTTCAACTTCCCCCGCCAAAGCGAATAATTTCAAACAACTATTGCTTAAACTTAACATCAAATCAGTGCTCGGGGAAGTCAAAGTGTCTTTTGATTGATTAAGCAAATACCAATCAATAATTCTTTTCATAGCGTGAGTTATTTCTGAAAATTGAGCTTCTCGAGCTGATAAGAAAAGTTCGGAAATCGCGAAAACGTTGTTTTGACTTTCGCTGAAAATCAACAATTTTAACATATCATCTGCTAAATTCAATTTCATTATATCAGTTTCTGTGGCCAATTGAATCCCATCGCGACCACCGAAATTCACATGATTTATGAGAAATTCACTGATATTATCTAATAATTGTAAAGCACCTTGATTATTTAATCTACAAAAAGCCTTTTCAAAGGGTTTGGTATAAAATTCCTCAGGTTTCGGTGTGACTTTGGTCAAAAGGATATCCAACCAACCTTTAAGTAAATTAAAGGAAATGCTCGAAAATGAATGAAGATTAGTGGAATCTTTCCTCATGTTTTCATTGATGAATTTGAAGAGAATGGATAAGATCGAATTACTGAATTCCTTTTGGAAACTGCCTTGATTTATCATGTTTTGTGTCAAATGGAGGATTTCTTGGAACATCGTATGTTGGATTTCTTCATCAGCTAATAAAAACGCATTGATTAATGAATTAAATACATTATTTTCAGCCAAAACGCTCATTTTTACTTTGAGGACTGCTTTAAAAACCAAAGACCACATTTTAGCAGAGCCCGCGAAATTAAATCCATTTCTGGCATTGGAATTCACTTGATTTTTCGGAAATAACAAATCAATGAGATTTATCGCAGTTTGTAAGGAAAGAGTTTGGACTTTGCTTGATTCCATGGGGGTTTCAGGAAATCCTAAGATCTTTTTCCCTGGTTCATCCATTGGTAAACTCATGGATCGATAAACGCCTGGAGGACTTAAATTCATAGTTTCATTATTTTGATTTATGGGATTTGCAACATTAATTTCTTCAGTTATTTGAAGTGTCGAGGGTTGGCGTTTTGGAGGCTTCATATTTTGTTGATTTTGGGTTGATTTCTTTGAGATTTTCGTCAATTTTTCGCTACAAGTCAAAAAAAGCTCAAGAACAAAGGAAATTTGTTCAAGCCAAATCGAAGGTGAGAGGTTTTCCTTAAAGGTTTGTGAATATAAAGTGGATAATCCTGGATTTAATGCATAATCCAAAACCCAATGAAGGACTGTTTGAAGATGATAAACTAACAATATTCGAGATTCATCTAAAGCGGATTTTTCAGCGAAATTGCGAGATTTCTCATAGGAATTCAATGCATTCAAAAAGGCTTCATCAGTTCGTGGGGCGTTTTTAGGACTTGCGAAAGTTTCAAGTAAAACATTGAATTTCGTCAATAAAGGACTACTCGCGAGTTTCAAAACTATGAGGAAAACCTTCAGGAAACTTGAGGAATTCGCTAATAAATCCTTGATTCCTACCATTGAACTCAATTTCATGATTTCCATCAAAAGATCAAAACAAAGCGATAACACATAAATTCTATCACAATCGCTATAATGCGAACAATCGCAAATCCACACACAAACTTGCATCGTGATTTTCAAAGAATCCTCATAATCGAATCTAGGGAAAATACCAGGGATTTCCTCATCTTCAAATACTGTTTTCAAAGCCAAGTTTTCGCCTATCAAAGACGCCGCTTGATTTTTTTGAGATTTCTTGAGAAAAGTCAAATATTCATAATCTCGAGCTGGACTTGAAACTGATTTCTTCAAACCAATAGCCTTGATTTCCTCAGGTTCGATATTATTCAAATCTTCATTAACGAGATGCGAAACTTCTCTAGAAACTCCTTTACTAAGTTTTTTTTTCATAGGAGAATTATCATTTTCAGTGATTGTGGTTTTCAAAGGATAAAGCAAAGGATCGAGAAATTGGATTAAACATTTAGGCGTGGAATTCGGAGGCACTTGGATTTTATTATCGAGTTTAATGAAAACATGGAATTTGGTATGATTTCTTAATTCATAACATTGCTTACAAACTGAGAAATCCTCACAATTGGCACACATCATCCGAATTCCTATGATTTCCTTATTACAATTTTCGCAATTGATTCCATGAATATCAGTCAAAGGCTCGACGAAAGTGAAAGGAATTGCTAAGGAAATCGGTTCCGGTTGGCTTCGTTTCGATGGAACTAAAGGCAAAGGTTCTTCGATTATTATGAAGCTATGCATGGGATATAATAACAAATGCTTATTTTCGCATATTCCATTACTACAGGAATCGATAGTCGCACAATTCAGACATTTGAGTCTTGTGCCAGTGATGAATTTGCCTTGGCCACAATTGAAACAATAGGAGCCTTTATGGATGATTTTCTTGGGATCAGAACTAGTATCAAAAGGGATTTTATTGAAGCCTTTATATAAAAGGATCAAAATGGAAACTATTTGACATAAGGCGGAACTTTCTTGGGTTTTTCGATCTTCAATGCTTATATTTGTTAATAAAGGAGGTCTAAGGAATTCTATTAAACCAGTGTTATTATCGAATTGAATGCCTAGACGATAAGCGAGATATGCAAGGACTTCTCCATTAGGAATTGAGATTTGATCTAAAGCCTGAAGAAGCCTATTATGTGAGAAAAGTTTATCTAAAGGTGAAGATATAATGGATATTGGTTGAGAAAGGAACTTCTTCAGGATAATCACCACGAAATGCTGCCATTCGCGATCATTGAGATTATCGATAAGGACTTCAGTTAAAAGTCTGATGATTTCATTTGAAACCATGGAATTTTTCTCAATCGAAGGTTCTAATAAATCCTGAACAACCAATGATTCGAATAATTCTAAGGCTATAAATTTGCCTTTTTCATTTTGGATCCAATCATTAGATCTCCAAGATTTCTGATTCTTTTGATTTATAGTGCAATTATCGATTTTTCTAAGAAATCGTGATAATTTCATAACCAAAGTATAAAGGAAATCGAGGTTTTCCCCTGAGGCTTTATTCAAAGCATTGAAGCCGAGATTTGGATATTGCGAATTCAGACTTAATAATTGTAATTGGATTTCTTCTATTGTTTCGCATAAATCCTGAATATCAGTTCTTTCGATTTGTCCCACATTCATTGTTCGATATTGGAAAAGTCTAGTTGCCAGTTCTGATTGCGCAGTGGCCAATGAATTTTGTAAAGCCTCATAATTCCTAAGAAATTCACTATTAGATTGTTCCTGATCTACACTAAAAGCCTGGATTCTTTGATCTTTTAATAAATTTCCTTCAGAAAATATCGAAGTCGTCTTTATTGTTGAATCATAGAAGAAAAGCTCCTTTTTATCTTTGATTTCATAAAGATTCCCTTCGAGAGAATTTTGAATATTGGGTGAAAAATTTATTAATTTCAAATCCTCGATTTTCTGAGAAAGGAGTTCTTGATAACCCAAGACTTTCTTATGATATATCTGAGGTTTATTAGGATTGATATTCGCAATAGGACTTCCATAGATTTCAGGAATTATCTGATTATTGGCAGTTTGTTCATTAGCCAATCGAAAGGCTGGAAAGAAACTATGAGTTATTTGAATGATTAAGAATCGTGAGGAAATCGATGAAGAAAAGCCTGAAAATCCTAAAGTGTTCAATTTCTGGGCTTTATTGAAAATCTGCTTATTGTTTTCCTCTTGAAACGCGAAATTCGTCAATTGAATATATAGACTTTCTCTATAGAAATCGTTTTGAATCAAGGTCTTTTGTCCGGAAATCGAATCCACAATCCAGATTTTCACTAAGATCTTCACATTCGTTTGATCGGATTTCTCGAAAATCAAGGTGATAGCATCGATATTATGTTCATTCGTGAGATCTATTAGGAATTTCCGACCAAAGGAGGTTTTTCTGATCAGGATCTTCGATTTCAGCAGGTTTTTTCGGGTTGAAATGTTCAGAATTTTATTGGATTTCTTCACATTTTCCTTTTTTCTCGAAAAGCTGCAATTTTCATTCGAGAAAAGCTGTGGTTCAAAGGCCAAACTCGCGATATTATATTGGACTCGTAATAGATTATAATTCGGAGATCTGAGTTTCTTGACCTTTTTCGCCACATTTTGTAAAGTGCCTAAAATTTCAAAGAAACTGGCCTCATAATCCAAATTATGACACCAACCGAATAACCCCAAAAACGCTTTTAAGCCTAAAGGGGAAATTTCGAGATTTGTGAGATTATTCAATAGCTTGAAAAGCGTCAATAATAGGTCTTGTTGGAATTCGGGAATTATGATGAAAAAGCCTAGGAATTTCCTTGATTCTGCTATCGAAAGAGTTTCTTTCAACACGTTTTGAGTTAAATAGCCTAATAAGTCGAGATCCTTATAAATGAAGCGAATTAATTCAAGTCCTTTCATTTCCATCAGATCGGAAAGCAAAATGCTGACTGTTTTTTTGCTTTCGATGGCGATTTCTTCACTCACGAGCATTTTCACGAGTTTCCTGTTAAATTTCACATAAAAATCAAGATCTATAAGCCAACTTCTCAAACAAAGAGGAGTGTCTTTCTTTAAAATCGAATTTCTCGGCACTTGGAGTTCTATGCTTAAGCCTTTGATCTTCCAAAGGTCCAGAGGTTCATTTTCATTAATTTTATTGATTATTCGAATTCCTTTGATTCTTGAGGTTTTTATCGATTTTTCCATTAATTCTAATAAGACTTTGCCACTTAAAGGCAGGCCTTTTTCACAATAGATCTTCAATTTCTGGGAATTATAAGGAAATCTAGTGCCTTCTTCACTGGCAGTGAGGAATTCGCTGGCATTAAGTTCTAATTTCTCAGAATCCAATAATCGCCATTTATCATTATCTTCAAGAACTTCGATATTTATCAATCCTTTGTTGATTTTTTGGATGATTTCCCCAGCGATTTCTAATTTTTTTCTGGCCTTTTTATCGATATTCGCATTGCTATAATATTGTTCCAATAGTTCCTTTCCTTGATTATTCTCTATGATATTGCCTTGAGCTCCAATGAATCTTATTTCAATGGGCGAAGTCTTGAATTGAGCTGAAAAGTCCTTGGGACTTGTTCTCATATTCGTGGGCTTAATAAGCACATATTTCGAAGGTCTTTTATAATCTAATTCGATTTGAAGGTTTTCGCTTTTCTCATCAAATTGAAAAGCCGCTACTGGCTCCCATTCAAAAGGTTCTTTATTTCCACGGTTATTATAGAAATCCTTATATTGGCTTGGTGTTAAAGTATGAAGTTGTGTATTCACGAAAAAGGCACTTATCGAATTACTGAGGAAAATCAAGCCAGCTCCTAAAGGAAAACCTCCATTAATAACTCCAAAATCGCTTTGAATTATAATGGATTCGATATTCATGAGGTTTTCCTCAAGATTTTCAAGAATAAAGAAGGAATTATAATAATTCGTGATGAAAATCTCTTTATTCGGAATCAACACTTTCGAGACAAAAATATTGCTATTATAAGCTGCGCCTTCATAGAATTTCACTCGTAATGGGATATAATTCCCTTCAGGAAAAGAGGCGTTATTCGGGATTATCGCGACTTTCGATTTATTATCGATTTCTTCGGAATTTTCGAGTGGAAGATCATTGAGGAATTCGGAATTCATTGAGAAAGTTGGGATAACAGTGGAAATTTGAGGCTTTTTTTCCTGGATTTCGTTGATAATTGGAGAAATTATAGGATTTTGAGAAAGTTGTGGTAGATAAAAAGGCGAAAGTTCGGATTTCAGGACGTTTTTGATGAATTCTGCTTCTTTTTCTAATAATTCCTGAAGATTTTTATAGTTTTCAGCCTTATTTTCGAGATGGAATTCCAATAATATGTTGACCAGATTTTCTGGGGTTTTTAAAAGAAGTTCGAAAGGTTCTTTTTGAGGAAAAAGCCAATGATGTCTAGTATAAAGACCAGTTAAAGGATCTAAATGGGTTTTATGGCTATTGATACTAGAACAACCGACACTTTCGACATTTAATAGATTTCTTAAAGAATTCAATTCTTCCATTGATAATTCTTTAGGTTCGAGATTATAATCTTCATTTTTATTAGAAATGGTGATTTCTGATGTTTTCTCTTTAGAAATTTCCTTTTTATTCTCAAGATCCTCAATTGATTTCTCTTCATTTTTCAGGTTTTTACTTGGAATTGGAATCTTAAAAGATTCAGCTTCTTGATGACCCATGAATATAACTTCTTTTTCGAGGATTTGGACCTTGTTGATTTTGAATTTCGAAGTTATTTCTAAGTTCTTTTCGAATTCGAGGCTTTCGAAATTCAAGAAAATCACTTTTTCTCCTGAAATCAACATCAAAAAGTCTTCAATTCTATAGAATTTCCATTCATTTTTCGGATCCAGCAATATTTCCTTTATAACTTCCGAACCAATTGATATACTTGAGGGTTTTCCATAAGGATCCGTACTATTCATAATCAAAGTCCTGATTATGATTTTCCTCTCATTTTCATTGCTTTTTCCTTGAATTAAAATGAGGAATTCATCAATATTTTCCTGAAGATTCACGCTTTTTCTCGTCCAACAAATATCATCGATTTCAGCTAAATTCACTTCAAAATCAAGTTCTTGAAGAGTCTCCCAATTTTCGCCTGGATTAAAGAAAGGATCTAAGACTTCGATTGAAAATCGAGAACTTTCCTCGAATAAACTCTCCTCAATAGCCAAAAAGGTCTCATCTCTAGTCCATTCTCTTGTAATGCTATTGAGGAATCCATGATCAGTTTTAGTCAAAGCCACAAAACTCATTAAATGTTGATATTTCATGGCTAATCTCCTGATTCTAATGATGCTAAAAGGCTCTTTGACACCTTCTAAGGCATTATTATTATTATTGCTAAAAGCCATTCCCGCTATAATTCCTGCGGCCTTTGAAATATTGGATCCTATGAGAAATTCGCCATTAATTTTGCCTGATTTGAGAAGGTTTTCTCTGAAAAGCTTGAGGTTTTTCTGTTGAATTTCTTCTTCTGAAATAATTGGGTTTTTCTTAGTTTCTTCAATGATTTCCTTTTTTTCTTCTACAGGAATCAATTCCTTGATTTTTTCCTGTTCCACTTTGAGTTTTTTCTGGGCTTCTTCTTCTCTATTGAGTTCTTCTTCTGTATAAAAAGCATCAATTGGAGCTTGAGTGCCACAAACCTGGCAATTTTTATTCGTGCTATTGATATTCATGAAAGTGCAGGCATGACATTGCCATTGAGGCTTTAAAAGCGTGGTATTTGATTTAAAACTAGCCACTTTATTAGGGTTTTTGCTTTCTTCTTCTTGTATCACCAAAATCGTATCTAAAGCCATCGAAAGATCTGCGTTTTTGATTTTGATCAAGGCTTTTTTCGCTAGATCTACTGGAAAACCCATATTATATAAAGCTTCGATCATGCTTGGATCAGGAATCACTTCAGGGTCTTTAGATGGAAGAGGCGGGATTTTGCTGGGTTCTTCTTTTTTAATCAACTCTTTTTGGGATGGCGCCTTGAATAAAGAATCATCGAAAAGCAGCATTTCTTCGTTTTCCAAAACCTGGTTTTCTTCGGAAATTTGTGGTTTTTTCTCTGGTTTGAAAGAAGTCCTGAAATCGCTTTCATAAAGTTTGGAAAGCAGGGTTTCTGCATTCCAAAGTGAAATTATCCCATCTTTGCTGAAAAGCATTAGATAATCTTTATGCGATTTTAAAGATATTGGATTCGATTGTTTGGTTCCATGGATGAGATATGGTAGATAATAAAGGCTTTCTTGAAGGGAAACATTAGGAGTTAAAAGGCCTTGAAACATGCGATTTTCAGGCAGGAGATTTTGAAGGAGTCGCCAAAGATCTTGTGAGTTATTATTCGGAACTCTGATATTTTGGATGTTTTCAAGGATTTTGCCTGAATCGAGGAAATGTCGAAGTTCTTGGAAATGATCGTTGATATTGAAAAGGCCGGCTTCTGCGAGATCGAGGATTTGGAAATTCGCGTTATTGGAGAAATTGAGAAATGAAGCTAATCTATTGATAGTTAAATTCGGTCTCGAGATGTTATATGGGAAAAGCCGCGATTGAACATTTAGGGTTTTGAGGTAAATTTGTGCTTCCATATGGCTTAATATCGCAAATAAAGATTGCGCTTTTTCATTGGAAAGCAATTGATTTGGATTTCCTGCGAATTTCGTGTTTGTTGATGAATTTTTGTTCGATGAAGTTGATTTTGTGAGGTCTTTTTCCTTGTTTTCCTCTGGATTTCCGAGATCTTCTGCGAAAGGCAAAGCCAGGTTTTCTTCCTTGAATTGTTTCTCTAATTTCTCCTTATGACTTGAATCTAAGACGGAAGCTTCTTCTGAATAACAATAAAGATTACCAGTTTTCATGAGGTTTTTCCTGAGGAATTGCAAGAGGAAATCCAGGACTATTTTGGCTTCTTTCGCTGGCATTTTGAAGAGAATTCTATTGTTTTGTGCTTCAATGGCTTCACAAAGACTCCTGAATAAATTGCCACAATGGACAATGGCCGAATCTTCATCATGGAAAAGTTCAATCCATGGGAATTCGATCAATAGAAATTGCAATTCATCCTTTTTCGCACTTACAGAAATTTGATCTTCAATGAATCTCGCTGGAGTTTCGAAGAGATTCGGTGGGAATTCGAAGCTTTTATCAGGATTTCTTCTGATCAATTTTATCTTATTTCCAGTGATTATCACTAAACTATCCTGATTTCTCGTCAGATTCATTAAACTGGCCTCAGAGGCTTCGAAACTAGTCTCTTCTTTGGAATCCCAATGAATCTTGTTAATATGTTCCACTGCGCTTTTATAGGCTTTTTCATTCAAAGAAAACCCTTGAATATTTAACTCATTTACCGTAGATTCGAGCCAATTTGCCGCTTGATTCAAGAAGCTGTTTTGAATGAAATCTATGAATTTGATCTGATTTTCCTCAGGACTTTTCTGGCTATTTTCTCCGATGAACACTTTCCCAAAGCATTCATGAAGAAATTTCCTATCGATTTCTATGAGTTCTGGCTTCTTTTCCTTGAGTTTCTCCAATAAAACTTTGAGGCTTTTCTCAGCGAAGACACCAAGGAATTCCTCTGAAACCACTAATTTCACATCTTGGAAAATATCGACATTATCGATGCATTGTTTCAATTCAACAAGATTCAATTGCTTCTTTTCGAAAAATCGCCAATTTGCGAATTTTTCATTGATCGCCTGTAACAAAATGACCTTCTTCTTCTCGAGTTTCGCGATACCAGGAATCTCTATATAAGGAATTTGCTTGCCAGGTTCACAACCAAATGGGTTCAAAATCACCTGATTTCCCTTTTCTCTGATCTTCACACAAGGGAACCAAGAGGCTCCGGCTGTGAGTTTGATGATTCTTTGTGGTTGGAAGTTGCCATTAAGCCAACATCTGACTTCAAGATTATTGAAGTCCATTTTTATCCCAATGATTCTCGGGGTGGAAGTCCGAAATTGCCAAAGACTAGCCAATGTCATGTTTTGGTTCATGGGTTTATTGCTATGGAAGCCTTCTTTGATAACTCCGAGGGAAATGTTTTCGCAACTCAAAGGACAATTGATTTCCCAATAATGGACACCTTCTTTGAACCCGATATTAGCCACTGCGAATTCTTCATCGCTGGTGGTTGCGGTCACTGTTAGCCCGGAATGCGAAATTAACAGCCGAGAATTCGCAGATAAAGGAAGAAAATGCAATGGCTTTAACGGAGGAGGCGGAGGGATTGAAGAATCTGCAGGAGGATGGGTTGAGGGGATGGTAAAAATATTATGGGATTGGAGAGGATCGTAAAGGATTGGGGTTTTCTGGGGTTTGGACATTGATGGATGGGTTTTTTAAAAATTTAGATTTGGGAGATTGGAGTTAAATTTTATTTGATTTTAGAGGAAAGAACGGAGGAATTCTGATTAGGTGGGGGATTTCTGAGAATCCAAAGTAAAAAATACTTAAAATAGCTATAATTCGAGGAGTTGAAAGAAATTAAAAAAACAGGGAATTTTTTGAATCCCAACTTTGAGTCTTTGTTTTTGCTAATTAAATTTATTTGAATTCGGGGTTTTAAAAACCTTTAATCTTCCAAACTTCTAATAATTTTATTAATTCCCAATAATTTCTTATAATTAACAGTCAGTCTTCTCATGTGTTTGCCATCCGGTTGCTTAAAAGCCTGTGTGGGTCTTGCGACAGTCCTGACCTTAGCTCTTGGTGTGATTGCGATAGCCTGTTCAGCCACTATTGGCACAAATAACCTCTTCATTTCCAGCGTGAAAGAAACCAAATTAGTTGTGATGTATGTCTTGATAGTTTTTGGGGCTTTGCTCATATTATTAGGCATCTCTGGGATAATTGGAGTTTGTAAAAAAAGCTCCTGTTGTCTAATGATCTACAATATCGGGATAGTTCTATTTTGCATCGCTTTTCTAGCCATTGGCATTGCCGCCTTTGCTTTGTTTGATCATTATAAAGTCAATAATATCAATGATGTGAACGCTTGTTCTTCCACTGATTGGCTTAAAGATGCAAATGAATATGCTGGACAGGCTGAAAATCTCCTTTGTCATCAGGGATGTCCTTGCCAATGGAATAATGGGAATTCCTCATATGTGATTTCAAGCAATGGTAGCTTGAGAATCCAGGATTGTCCTGGATATTCACAGAAGTTCTCAGCGTTCTCTGATTATTTCGTTGCCATGGAACTTATTGAAGATGAGTTCAATTGCGCTGGAATTTGTGTGGAAAGTCCTTATTATTTGTTTACGAATGTGAATAAAGGCACTCCAGGACAGGCATGTGCTCCGAAGATTCAGGATTATCTTTCGACATATTCGAAGAGGATAGGAGCAGCATCTATTGTGGTGGCAGTGGTCTTGTTGCTGATTATCATTTGCTCATGTTGCTTATGCTGCCATCCGGATAAGAAATCAGAAAGAAATGTGTATCAGAGAATGGTTTAAAGGAATGCAAAAAATAATGTCATTAATTAATTGACAAGAATAAATTTGAATTTAATTAATTAGTTAATATTGTTTTAAGGAAATTTATTTTCATTCAAATCAAAATAAATTTTGTGAAAAAATTTTTAAAAATTAAAATTAAAAATTTTTTTTAAAAAACAAAAATCGAAAATGGCTAATTTTTTACGAAAATAATATAGGATGGAAATTTTTTTAATTTTTTTTAGTTTTTTTCTAAAAATAAAAAGATTTTAGTTTCA
>Ga0302186_10001316_pt1 | contig 20869 bp, 21 predicted proteins | sample II_Bog_E1_2_FD_198782 | JGI IMG/M metagenome (GOLD analysis project Ga0302186, IMG submission 198782) | Peat permafrost microbial communities from Stordalen Mire near Abisko, Sweden - II_Bog_E1_1 | ecosystem: Environmental > Terrestrial > Soil > Wetlands > Peat | place: Sweden: Abisko...
AAGTAAGAAATATGGAATGAAAGATAATTATCTAAACATAAGTTTAGATAAGATAAACTCTGTGGAAAATTAACTTCTATTGGTTTAGGCATTCTGAGAGTTAATTTTTTCAGGTTATCTAAATTCTTTAAAAAGTCCAAAGGAAAGTCTTCGTCTGTATTTAAACAAAAAGTTTCCAAATTCTTGGAATTTGTTAAAAAAGAGCTAATTTTCAATTTTATATCTTTTTCAATTTTGCATTTGCTAATCCTAAAATCAAACTTTTTTAAATTTTTATGTTCTTTCATTTGAAAATCAATGATATTTATTTCCTTTAATTCCAAAGTCAAATTTGTTAATTGGGTCAATTGGGAAAAATCTCCAACATTATATGGCTTATTTTCTTCTGCAAAATTTGATTCCAAGGAAATCCTTAAGGAAATCAATGAAATTATCATTATTAGATGATTATTCAAATCATTTATATTTATTTCTGAAATGGTAGAATTAAAAAAGGAAAACGTTAAATCTAAGTCATTTAATTTCTCCATTCGCCCTAAAGAAACAAACAAGTCGATATAATTTAAACCATTAAGCATAGGACCAAAAGAAAATTTTTCTAAATTTAAAAATTTTTCCAAATAAATGTGATCAAACCCATTGACCTCTTTTTTAAAAATCAGTTCCTTTAAATTAGCAAAACTATCATTATTTTCTATCAATGCATTTTTATTTTGAAATGAAAAGTCTGAGATAATTTCTAAAGACATTAAATTGTGAAACAGTGAGTTGCAATCAAAACCTTTTTTTAAAGGAATGGTTAATTTTTTCAACTTATCTAATATTTTTGGGTCTAAACTATTGATTAATTCTTCTCCGATTAATTCTTCTCCATTCTGTGGTTTGCAATTATATTCTAAGCATAATGTTTCAAGTTGAGTCATTGAAGAAAGAGTTTCAGATAAAATTGTCAGGTATGAAGTAGTTTCATAACATTTTTCAACGTTCAAAGAGAGATTTTTTAAATTCGTCATTCTTCTTAAGGTTTTATTGATTGAAAGATATAAATGATCATTAGTTCTAAATGAAATATTGAAATCTAAACTTTCCAATTTATCTAAAGATTTCAGATAATCTAAATATTTTTCGATTGAATTTTCAAGATCATCAAAATGAATAGAGATTGATTTTAAATGAGATGCATTAAACAAGCTTAAAATTCCAAAATGATTCGATCTTAAAGTGCTTATTGATAAATCTTCAATGAATTTAAGATTTTCTTTATTTTTTGTTATAAAATCAGCTATTTTCTCTGAAGTTCCTATCAGTTCGAGCACTTTTATGTTTCTCAAAATATATATAATCTCTTGGAATTTGGGTATTAATTCACAGTTTAGTTTCACTTCTGAATATGTTATTTTAATCATTTTCTTTAATTCAATGGCAATTTGTTTTTCATTTTGAAAAAATTCTTTATAACTCTCGACAATTATATTTTTATTTGAAGTACTAAGACCAAAAACTGTGATTCTCACATCATTTGTTTCTATTATGATTTCCATTGGTGTAGCTTGAATGATGCCTTATTAATTAGACAAAAACATTATTAATGAATTACATACAATAATAAAAATACTTTCCTTAATCACCTCCAGAAATATATTATCATCATGAATAATTGCCTCATTCTTCTCTAGGTTTTCTATAATTGGATCAATTAAATTTTCTTTTAATCTTTGACCATCTTTTAATTCGGCACTTAATTCCTCTCTGATGATAGAGCTCCAATAACTTTCCATTTTTTCACAGTTTTTGGAAAACACAATATTTATTTCAGATTGTTTCAATGTTATGAGCCAATAGTTATCATCCGTTTGAACAATTTTATCCACTAGAAATGGAAAATAGGAATATATTAAAGTTTCTTTCATCGGGATATTGTGACCATTCGTGGTTTATCAACCTTATATGAGGATGAGGGTTTTCTTGTGACAAATGTATTTCAAATATTATTCCAAATGAAAAATTTTTGGCCACATTAATTTTACTACTCGTGCTTAAAAATGAAGGATAAAATAAAGGCTGAATCTTATTTGAGAGATATCCATTATATTCTTCAAGAATTTCGCTAACAACACCTTTAATTCCACGATATAAAACACCTCCTTGGTCATAAATTTGAAGTTTGTATTGGTCATTACAAAGTAATTCTTTGGCAGTTGTGGTCATTGTATGTAATAAGTTTTTATATAATTTTTGAGAAAGACATTTGTTAAATTGTTCATATATATAATTTGTGGAATAGAGGTAAATAATTGCTTTCAAAATATCACTTTGCATTGGAAGAAATATTTGTACAATTTCTTTTTCAGAAGAGTCATTTAAATTTATTAACTCGTTTAAAATAAGATTGGTCTTCATTTCATTATTTTTCTTTAGGACTTTTAGGTAGCCAAATATGACTCTCCAAAACTCTTTGGCAACACCTTCTTCAACTTCTACAAAACCTGGTTTCAACCAAATGGCGCAATATGAATTGTTTAACCTCGCCAAAATATCATAAATTTGAAAATTCATATTATAAACTCCATGGATTTTTGGGAAATTCTTAGCCCATAATTTATGAAATTCAACATGACAACAAAAAACTATGATTTTAGAACTTTTTGAGAATTATGAATCAAATTCACCAATGCTTCTCCATTTGTTCCAGAAGTTATAAGGATCAGATTTCCAGATGAATTTTTAATATATTCAGAAGTGTTTTTATAATCAATGAATTTTTCGATTGTGTAATTTCCGCAAAATTCATTAATTTCGTTTGAAAATTCAGAATTATCAATTTGATTTATATTTGGGTCATGCCAAACGATTTTTTGTTTAGTTTGGATATGTCTTTGTTTTTGAAGTTGATAGATTAAAAGATCAAGGTGCTTGATGAAACTTTCTGAAAGATTATTGAGATCAATGAGTTCCAGATTTTTATTCAAGATTTCATTAAAGTTTTTTAACACATAGATATGAATGTCTCTCTTTGCATATTCTTCAAATAACTGTTGCAATATATTTGCAAAATCAATTGGTTGTGGCGTTAGAATGATTAGACTTTTCAAAGCATTTTTATTTTTGGTCCAATTTAAATTTAAGCCATCTGACATTCCATTAATAAAAGTCAAGCATTCTTGAAAATGATCCTCCTCTTTGAAATTTAAAGTTTGAATATAATTTATCATGGTTTTTTCATTGGTAAAATTTTGGATATGATTATTTTTGTTTTGTTTGGGGTCTCTTAAGCTGAGAAATGCAAATTCTGCAAAAACATTTTGTTTTGTTTTCAAATGTTGTTTTATTTCTGTAATTGATTTGCTTATAATTTCTCCATATAAACTCATATGTTGGCTTATAAAGGTTATTTGTACTTCTAAAACCCACATATCTTTGTGAAGGCAAGGGAAATTATGGTTATCATATAAAACAGAAGTGGTATGTTGGGATAATGATTTACATCGATTGCTATCCGAACATATTTGATGGGATTTGTGGGGACAATGAAAAGAACATTTGATATCTTCTTTTTTGTCTTTTTGGTTTTTATTTATGTTGTCTTTTGGGTCATTCTTTATGTTGTCTTTTGGGTCTTTCTTTATGTTCTCATTTGGCTTTATTGGGTTTGGATTCTTATTACCCATGTTTTTTTTCTATCTCGAAATTATAAATTATAAGCACTCGTTTTCTATATAAATCATTAAAATTTCTATAGAAATAACTATAGAAAATTACTTTTTTGATTTAAATACATGAAAAAAATCAAATGTCATTCTATAAAAATGATGCACCAAAAACCTAAAATTTGAGGAAAAACGAGTATAAATAAATAAAAAGAAAGAACAGGTCTCGATCATAGTGGATAAGTACTAAAAAAAAAACAAATCCTTTACAACAAAACTAGTTCTCATTTTTTTTCTGAGAAATAAAAATGGATTTTGAATATTTTTTTTTTCAAATAACAATGAAAAAATGGCTTAAATCGTTTTTTTGGAGATTCATAGATGAATTATAATCAAAATAATTTATCATTATCTCTCTAAATTTTGTAAAAAAAAAAATGTTTTCTTCTTAACTAATTTTAAATTTATTCATTATGGAAAAATATTCAATGCATATCGTCCTTTCAAAAACTATGAACAAAATAATTATTTTTCTTAAAAAAAAAATTCAAAACAACTAAATAATTAATTAAAAGGCAAATCTCGATTTCATTCTACTTCCTCTCTAAAAAACTCAGAAGCCTCCTCGCTAATATGATTAAATTGACTAGAGCTTTCAGAAGCTTTGTTCTTCATTTTTCCCCGATTTATCCTATTATTCTTCTGTAAATCCACATTAGAATGCACAATTTCCTCAATTTTATGATAATCACTTATTTCTGAAGAGGAAAGGCTTTCATTCTTTTGATTATTGTTCATCATCCTTATCTTATTGAACTTTGTTTGGTCCTCCTTGGAAGTGTCGGTCGTAGTTGAGTTTTCATTTCTTTTGCCGGAACTCTTGGATTTTAGATTTAGATTAAGATGTTTCAAAGGCGGCTCACCTACTAAATTTTTCTTGACTGCATTTTTCCCTGAATTCAATAAATCGTCTAATTTCAAATGAATTTTGACCGGTTTGAAAAAAATCTTGCTTTCTTCTTTTCGTTCCTCTTCTTCATCGGAAGAAAAATTCTGGCTCTTTTTGCTTTTCGACCCCCTACTTTCATTCAAATCCGTCATGCATAGAGTTTGAAAGCTCTCTCTATTGGTTTTCCGCTCTTGATCTGAATCTTCTTCATCTTGATTTCTCACAAACTTTGGCTTCTTTTGCTTTAATATGGATTTCATCGGGGGGTGGTTTTCCTTTGATCTGACACTGGAGTTTCTGCTGGAGGAATTGGGTTTTTTCTTCTGGAAAAGAGGGGTTTTATTCGCATCATGATAGGATTTGGAGCTCATCAGGGGTGCATCATAATTTTTACTAGGCGTAAGGCCATTACTTGAAAGATCTAGTTGCAAATTTCGTTTGCTGAATTCTCTTTTATGGTTTTTTGAAAGATGCGATAATTCAACTTGGGGTTTGAGGTCTCTTTGGGTTTGAGAGGGTTTTTTGCAGTGAAATTCTGGCTTGGAAATGGTGGGTTTTTGGGGTTTTTGCTTTGCGAGCTTGTCTTCAATTTTGATTTTTAAAATTGCGGTTTTTTCAGGTTCGACTTCATAAGAAAAAAAATTAGAAAAAAGTTAGAAAAACTAAAGGACCTTTTCGTTTTGAGTTTGTTCTTTGGTGTTTTTGCGAGATGCTTCGAATGAAAATGAAAAAAATATTAAAAAAAAAAAAGTTACGGAAAAAGTGAAATTTTAGAATTTGTCGGAGTTTTGTTCGACGTTTTTTGGTGCAAAGGAGTCATGAAGTTATTTGTGAGGATGTTTTGCACTTGTGCGTTTTTGATTTTGACTCTTTTCAAACATTATTTTAAAAAAACAAACATTTTATACTTTTCCTTCTTTGTTTTAATATTCGACTTTTTATTTTTGAATTCAGTCAAATTGACACCTTCTAAAATAATTTGAGAGGAGTCACTTTTCCTTTCATTATCTTTATATCCGAAAGGGAGTTCTTTCATGATTTTGATCGCATCGTTTCTGAACTTGTTTTCATGTCTTTGAATTTTCTTCAAAACAGTAATCGAGATTTTATTTTCATCAGGAAAATGCACGCTTTTCTTTTTTTTATCCTCCTCATAGTCGCAAACGATCTGATGATTGCAAGTTATCATCGAATTATTGAATACTCCGATATTAACCTGGATTTCATTAAAAAACTTCCATATATTATAAAAAAAATGTCTCTACCTCACTGAAATAACTTAAAATTAAGCTCTTATTAATGAAGTTATAGGTGGCCTTGATTTCTTGCAAGTCAATTTTATTGTTTCGGGGGGTCAGATTCGGACTTCGATTATTATTATTGTTCAGATTTTTAAATAAATGGTTGTTTAGCACTGGGTCTTGTTTGTGCATAGCCTCAAAATTGTGCTCTGAATTGATTTGGAAAAGCAAGCGATTAGATGGAGTGAGTTTTTTGTTTGTAGGTTTGTTGCCCATTTGTCTAAGCTTCACTTCAAATTTCCATTTTTTCTTAAAATTTATAAGTTTCCTTAATTCAAACTGAATTTATGTTATTTTATATCGGATAGCCAATTTTCTCTTTGTTTAAAGCTTTTAATGAAGGGAATTATTATTATAAAATTATCTTAAAACTCAGAAAAAAAAAATATCCTTCAAGATCATGCAAAAACCGATTAACGAAGAGAAAAAACAGATCCAAATGGATGCTAAAGACCCCCTCTTTGATAAGAAGTTGATGGGAAAGGATAAAAAACTCAAGGCGCAGATAAAATCGGCGGTCTATTTGAAGAAAAAATCCGAAAAGCATCTCAAGATGCAAAGATATTTGGAGAACGAAACAGGAGGGTACCATTTTTCTCCCTATATTTCTTCCTTTATAAATATTTTTCCAGTTTTTTGCAACCAGAAGAAAATGAACAAAAGTTGAAATTTCGCCAAAATGACTTAAAACCGTTGTTGCCTTTGCAGAATTTGCATAATGTGAGAAATTTTTTAAAAATTCATCCATTTTAACGAAAAAATCACAGATTTTTGATTTAAAATTGGATTTTGGGCCATATAATATTGACTATACTCGGAACGGGAGAATTTTGGGGATGGTGGGACAGAAGGGTCATTGTGCAATTTTTGATTGGAAATCAAAGAGTTTGAAATGTGAGTTTAACGTGAAAGAAACTGTTAGAGATATAAAATTTCTTTTGGATGAGAATTTATATGCGTTGGCACAAAAAAAATATGTATTTATTTATGATTTGAATGGAATAGAGGTCCATCGTTTGAAAAACCATACAGAACCACTCTTTCTCGAGTTTTTGCCTTATCATTATTTGCTTGTCTCCGCATCAAGGTTGGGATTTTTGAAATATCAAGATATTTCAACAGGAAGTGTAGTTGCAGGTAATTAATTTTAAATTTTTTTTTTGAATTTGTTGATATTTTTTAATTTTTTGATATTTTTTAATTTTTTTAATTTTTTTAATTTTTTTGAATTTTTTTAATTTTGTGCATTTGCTGTTATTTTTTATTATTTATTTTTTTTTTTTGTAATTTTTTTAAATTTTTTTATAATTTCTTTAGAATATCAAACAAAAATTAGAGAACCCTGCGATATGAAACAAAATCCTTATAATGGAATCATGTGCATTGGGGATCGAAGGGGGGTTGTGTCGATGTTTAGTCCTAATACAAGCCAACCGTTAGTCAAAATGCTTTGCCATAAATCCTCAATATCATCGTTGGCCATTCAAAAAGATGGGTATTATATGGTGACCACTGGAAATGATGGTTTGATGAAGGTTTGGGATCTCCGGACTTATAAAAAGGTGTATGATTATTGGACTCCGAAACAATCGAAGACCATTGATATCAGTCAAAGAAATTTATTAGCTGTTTCAAATGGAAATCTTTTAATGGTAATTCAAAATTTAAATAAAATCTGTAATTTTCAAAAGGTATGGAAAGATTGGTACTTAAATAAACAGAAGATACCCTATATGAAACAAGAAATTTTTGAAAACGGGCAAATAAATGACCTTAAATTCGCTCCATATGAAGATTTTTTGGGAGTTGGATTAGACATCGGTGAGTTTTAATTATGAAAAAAAGTAAAAGAATATATAATTTAAAGGATTTTCAAGCATCATCGTGCCTGGAGCTGGTGAAGCGAATTTCGACACTTTCGAAGTAAATTTGTTTCAAACTTCGAACCAAAAAAAAGAAAAATTAGTCAACAGTTTATTAGACAAAGTAACTCACTAATTAAAAATATCATAAAAACTTTAAATTTCCTCATTAGTTGCCTGCATCAACAATAACTTTAAACCCAAATGTCATTGGAACAGTGGATGAAGCTTCAAAAGAAGTGATTCAAGCTGAAAAAGAGCAAGAAAAACAAGAAGCAGAAGCCAAAAAATTAAAGAAAAAGAAGAAAAAAATGAGAGGCAGAAGCAAAACAAGCAAAGAAACTAGACAGAAAGAGTCGGTTTATGACCAAAAGACCAGAGAAAAAATTAAAGCCAAAGTCGACAACAGGATCAAAATAAGAAAGGCTGAAAAGGAGAAGGTGAAAAGAGAAATGTCAATGTTAGAGAAATTGGATGAATTGGTTGATATTGAGCCAGCTAAACTAATAAAAAAAATAAAGAAATAGGTTGTCCCTTAGAAGAATTAAGAATTATGTACTTTTTACAAAATTATCAATAAAATTGTAAAATTTAAGGGAATGAACAAAAAAAATAGATAAAAATATATTAATTTCTAATTTAAAAGAAAAAAATCTATGATGGAAGTAGAAAAAACAGAACAAGAGGAAAAATTAGAAATGGTGAGTGAAGATTTTAGGAAAGCAGTGAAAAATTTTTATTCGAATTACCACAAAGATCAAAAAGTGCCACAGCTTATAAGAAATCGCAGATACAAAAAACTTCAAGAAGTTCAGATCATTAAAAAATTATTTTCATCAATATTTTTTGATAGTTGATTGATGGAGCAGAGTATTTTTCGGAAGAAAGAATCAAATTCAGAGATGTATAAAACATAATAAATATATTATAAATAAAAATCAGCCACTTTTATATTTCATTTATATAGGACGATATAAAAGGGAAGGAGGCCCCACCCAAAACTCAACATTTTTTGAGCTTTTAACCCAACAAATGATGAACAAAGAATACGAATCAACATTAAACGAGGCATGGTTAAGCGAATATGGCAGAGAATTTGACCAAGTATTTGAATCAATATTTAACATTCAATATTTTTTCTTATTTTTTCGTTAGTCTATTACTTTTATTAAAAAAGACAAGCTTTAAAGAAAAAGAACTCACTTTAGAAAAATTAGAAAATCATGAAGACGAATTGATCCAATTGATGCATGAAAAATTTTTAGCCGGCTATGATCAAGGGTTCATCGATTATCATGAGATTGATGATAATGAGTAAGTTTATTTTATATTGAAGCAAATTTTTTAAAAAACATTTTAAAGGCTTTATGATGATTTAAAACAAGAAACCATTGATAAAGAGGATCAATATTTTGACGATGAGAATGAAGAGTCAAATTTTCAGAATGTAGACCATTCAGAATATACTGGGGTTCAGGATTATTAATACTAAATTCCTATTTAAAAATTTTGAGGGTGGCTCATTATGAAAAAATTATTATTAATCATCTTTTTCATCTTTTTTCACTTTAACTTTGCTGTAGTCTCCACCTTCTTTCTCTTCTTCATCCTCATCTTTTCCCATACACATGCATATGCAACATAATATCACAATGGTCAAGGTTACTACAATTCCAATAATGGTCACCTTTTCCAAAAAAAAATGTTATAAAGTCAGAATAGTTATTTCATACTTTGCCGAGAGATTTGTAGGCACTTCTAAAGAAATTCGGTTCCATGGGAATTTCTTCTCCTTCTAACAATTTATAATCTTCCAAAGCGAATCTAACCAATGTTTCAGGGTCTCTTTTCTCCTTGAATTCATAATATTTTCCCTTTGAAACCAACACCAAAGATGGATAAGCATTGATTGTGAACCTATCTTTGACATTTCTATTGGCGTCGCTAAAAATAATACATTCTTTATAATTTTCATTTTTTTTGGTTTCACTCACCAATCAAGAATGGCAAAATTTATAATTTTGGTCATATTGTCGGCCAACTCAAGCCATGATGGCAAAAGTCTTTTGCAATGGGGACACCAAGGTGCATAAAACATAATGAACCAATCTTGATCATGTCCTAATCTGGTCACATTGTTAAAATTGGAATCCGATAAGTTATAAAGTTTCGAGCCATTAATGAAAAGGTATTCAGTGTCGCTGATTATGCCGAAAGAAGAGGGGATTAAACAAAGAAAAATCGCAAGGAAAATGTAAGTGGATCTTGACATTTAAATTCTTTTGTTTCTTCAGATATTTTTTTGAGTGATTTCAAATTTTTATTTTTTAGAGATTAAAATGTTTTTTCAGGAAATAAAATCGATTTATTAATGTGTTTTAATTTTTTTTGAGCTTCTATATTGCTTGAATTAATTATATTCTTTTTTTAAATAAGTAGAGCTTCCCAAAAAAAAACAAAAAGAAAACGATATTTTTAAAAAATAAGAATTGAACGAAATTTATTTTTTTTATTTCTTCCTTTTTTTAAAAACAAATAAAAAGTGAATGTTTTATTTATTTCCTAAGAAATCAAAAAAGGAGCTTTTGAACAATTTCCCATCCAAGAACAACCAACAACACAGCGACTGACCAGATGAGCATTTTCACCTTCCCTTCTAACCCTTGGACTTTTTCTTCTAATTCTTTTTGCTTCTTCTTCATTTCTTCCACTTGTGCCGCATCCACCATTTCCTTTTCTTCTTCTTCTTCCATTTTTTCATCATCTTCTTTTTTTCCTTCCCCGTTAATTTTCACAACAACAGCGCTCGGGAATTTCGCTTGATATTCATTGGATTTATAGACCCCCTTCAGAAATTCATCCATAGCAGGGTATATTATTTGATTAGTGGTCTCTATGGTTTCCGAAGTTACAGTTTTATCAATGGTTCCCTGCATCATCGTTTTCTTCACAAAAGTCACTTGGAATCTTGTGATTATTTCAACCTTTTGATCTTTTTGCTTCAAATGATAAAGCGCAGTTATGAAGAAAGAGTCTGAATAGGGCACTTTTTCACTCTTCACCTCGTTAATAACTTGAAATTCTTTATTGCTGATCCAATAAAGTTTATGGTTTTCTTTGATGCCGCAGAATTTGGGCATAAATGGTATTGAAGATTTCTTCATGGGATGGATCATTTCTGCTTTCCTCTCACTAAATTTTGGCTCTGAAGGCAGATCCTCTAAATTCTTCCCAGTAGTGAAGAATTTAGGTGCTGGAGGGTTGTAATCTGTAAGCACGAACTCAGTATCACCATTTTTCTCAACCTTTTGATATTCCCAAAACCCTTTATAGGTCTTTCCTTTGAAAGTCGTAGGGTCACTCGAAAACAAAATTCTAAAGACATCATCAAGTTTACATTTTGTGCTGAAAACACGCGTGACTTTGATTTCCTTATAAAAATCCACTTTGGGCACCATAGTCAGAATGGTCTCCACTCGTTCATCGAGCTTTTTCTGCAAACCCTCATCGATTTTCACTTCCTCCACAACTAATTTAATATCGCCTGGTAAGTTTTCAGGAATTTCATCTATAGAATCTTCCTTTTTATCAAATGTAGCGTCTGCTGTTTTAGTATTCCCCTCCAATTCATTTATAACTGCAGCCAAATCTTTTTGATCCGGAGGCCTGAGCATCTTTAAAATGCTGATATAAGCTTGATTACGAAACACGAAGGAGGTGAAGAAAATCTCCCCTTTGTTTGTGATCACCGCGATTGAGTTATCAAAGATCAAAGCGTTGATCCTTTTTTCTATCTTCAGAATATCATATTTCGGAATGATCATCTTTGTTTCTCCCAATAAAGTATGTCGATTGAAATATGAATGGAAACAAAGTTTTTTATTAGAAATGAACAACTTTCCCTGAATTAGAATTTTATCCATCAAAGCACAAGAGAACAAATCATCAATCACTTCATCCTTTGTCAACCCGAACTTATTTTTAAAAAACGTATACGTTGATTTCTTTTTCTTAGGGGATGTTGTGAGATCAAAAGCGGAGGTTTTATCGATTTGTAGGTTAATTATCGCGTCTGGATCAACCGTCGGTAATCTTTGTGTAGCAGAGAACTTAGATTTATCCTTTTCTAGGTTTTCCATGCATTTCATTGGCTTTATCGTTGCCTTGATTGAAATAGGTGAGTTCAGCTCAGATTTATCCACATTTTCAGAGGCTGAGCAAATTGACATATCAAGGCTTTTTTTTCGAGGCGAGTAAGATTCCAAAAGGAATTCAGGTATTTCCTTTTCCTTTAAGGAGGAATCCCCTCGTGGGATTCCATCCACGGTTTGGCTTTTAGTTTTTCGTACTTCAGGAGTGTCATCCGGACCTGAGATATTAATCGTAGGGGGCTTGGAGTTAGAGATGTTTCTCTGTTGGTTTTCAATATTTGGGTCACTTTTTGTTTCCGGGAAGTTATCAAATGGACTGGTGTTGTCATAATTATCACTGTTTTTTCTGATATTTTCATTGAGACCCAAAGGACTGAGTTCTCTTTTGATATCCTCAACTTTATTAGATTGTTCCATTTTAGGAGTCTCTTCTGGCTGTGAACTCAGAATTTTCTGATAAATTGGATTAGTGTCTCTGTTAAATTCCATCTCAAAAAGCACATCGTTGTCTTTTTCTTGCATGATGGCCGTTTTGAAGTTGGGCTTATAAATATCATTGATCTTGGATTCGCTAGTAGTCAGACGAGTGAAGAGTTGATCAAGGGACTCAAGGAAGGTTTTATCGAATTCTTTATATGTTTTTTCATTTTTCAGACGCAAAAAATCCACGATTTCTGAGAAAAAGAACTCCATTTGACTATAAACCACCTCCATTGTTTCTTTGAAAAGCACGAGCTTCTTTTTCTCTTCACTGGAAAATTCGCCTATTAAGGTCTTGATGTTATTTGCTGTCTCCACTATGGAACTTCTTGTCTTATTTTGGGCTTCTTTCAGGTTCACGGCATCTTTTTGGGGGGAAAATAAGGAGATTGCTTTGGTTTTATTGGATTTAAAGGCAAAATTTTGTACTTTCAAGAGATTGTTCCTCAATAAAGTATGATCCTTTATGGTTTTGCAAACAGATGAATAGCTGATCTTGAGGTTCCTCTGGTTTTCCCCTAATACAGTATCCAAACTCGCTATTTTCAACATGAGGAAATTACCAAACCCTCCAAACTTCTTCAAAATATTATCAATGATCTGATTCAAATTCTCATTTATCGTGAATATCTCATCCCCTACAGCAGTCCAATTGGCGTTCATATAGAGATTTTTCAAAGTCTTTGCAAGGATTTTGGAGAAATTGTCATGCAATTCACTGAATTCCATCAGACACATCCTCAAATGCTTCATGATCTTCCGCCTATGTTCTGCAATCTCATACACTTTCTCAACATAATTCTGAGCCCAATCCGCATAATCCAGCAAATTTATATCATTGATCTCCTCTGGATGCTTGAGAAAATCTGGCCAATCCTCATGTTGGCCTGGTCTAGCTGTTGAATGGCCTGGCATCAAGGAAGCACTCGCAGTTCTTTTATTCATCCCAAACTCATTTGGAAAAGGCAAACATGTTAATGTTTTAAGTTGGGAAAATTCGGCTTTTTTCTCATGAATGATATGTGTGAACATCGACATGAAGGAACTTAAAGCGTCTCCGTTTTTTTTCGCAATCTCATAAAATTGCAACAGGCAAAATTTGTATGCGTTTCGAAAAGAAGAGACGGTTTCCAAAGCATTGATGGAAAACGCCTTGCGTTTGGAATTCAGAAGCTCAATCACATCCTTTAATTTCCGCTCATATTTCGAAACCATTTGCACACAGGTCTTGACACGAGCCAGGTTCCGTTTCATTAATGAAAGATTATAGATGGATTTGGCTTCTTTTTGCGAATTTTCGTAATAAACCAACGAATCCTCAGCGTTTTTGCATGATTTCTTGTATTTTGCGAGGATTTTGAAGTAATTAGCCTCGATTGTATAATAATTCGTCAAGGCGGTCATCGATACATCCAGATAACTAACCTTGAAATTCATTATTTTGTTAAGAATCTCCGCTAGACTAGAATTCATATCATTACTCAGCCCAGAGAAAATCTTCGCAAAATCGTCACCGAAACTAAAAAAGCTCATCGACACGTATTTCGCCATGAAATAGCAATTTTTCTCATCGGAAATGTAGTTTTTGAGGTATTCTTCGAGAGTCATCGCGATCTTTTGCACAGATTTCCCAAATTGACTGAAATTGTTGTAATTTTCTGTGAGGAAACGTTGAAGGTTCTGAAAAACCCTCCGGAAATCCTCAACTCGAGAATAGAGTTTCTCGAGGTTTTCTTGCTTAAAAATGGAATTGAGGAGGCTGGCTTGGGGAGGTATTTGCATTTTGAAGTTGAGAACTATAGATCAGTGGAATTGGAAATTATTGGAATTAATATGAATTTATTTTTTTAACTCGATTTTTGGTATATGGATTAGAAAAAGGATGGAAATCAAAGAAAGTGTTAAAAATAGAGAAGGAATTTGGAGGAATTCTGATAATTAAAACAAACATTTACTCAGAAAAATTTGAAAAAAAACTATGAAAAATGGGGAAAAAAATTAAAATGGGAAAAAAAATTTGGAAAAATGCAAAAAAATTATAAAAACTTGAAAAAAATAAGTTAAATCAAGAATAGAAATTGAAGAGCTTCCAAGTGATTAATTATTTCTAACCGTAAAAAATTGAGGTTAAAAAATGAGATGTCCTTAATAAAAATTAATATAAAAAAAACTAGGTCTAATTTGTGTTCTTGAAATAAGAGGAAAAAAGCAAAAGAGTTCCAAATTAAAATATTAAAACAAACTAATGGCACTAAAGAAAATTGAGAAGAGATTCTCAGGAAAAGCAGCCTGATGAACTTGAAAAAAACAGTTAAAAATTCAAAGAAAATTATAAAAGTCTGAAAAAGATTAACTATAAAAATCCCAAATTAATTCTTAAAGCCTTTTAAGAACAAAATGCGAAAAATGCAAATAAAATATTGAACCTCCAAGCATGTAACTGTAATTTTAAAACTCTAAGTCTCTTGTTTAAAAAAACCTTTTGGAACTTTTCATTTTATCAATTATCCATCATTATTTATATATCATAAACGTTTTTAAATCCCACATCCTTTTCATTTTCCGCGACTCGGTTATCCAAAATGAGTATATTTTGCGTGAGTTTGATTCGATCTTGATTGAGCAAATTGATCTGTTTTTTTAGGAAATTTGTTTCTTCCGTTTGAATAGTGTTCATATTCTTCAATTCTTTTGACAATCTGGTGACTTCATCTAGAAAAAATCTCGAAATCTCATTATCTTGCTCATTATTCACGTGAGATATCCTTAAAAGATCGTTTTTTAAGCTCTGAATGTTCCTTTTGCTTTCTTCCAAATCCTGAACCGCCTCATCTAATTTCCCCTATTTTTTAATATTTCGTTATTTTTATTAGTTTTTTGAATGTTTTGAAAAGAACCTCTAATTTGAAATTGTGGGGTTTTATGGGAATTTTCGAGGAGGTGAGAAACTCGTTGGCATTGACATCAAGGGTACCGTCAGAATCATAATCTTTGGTTTCCATAGGATTTTAATGTATAACTTCTATGAAGAGTTGAGAAAAAAATTTAATAAAATTAGAAAATTATGAATTTTTTTTAAGAGTTTTTATTAATGTGTTGAAAAAATGAAAAAAAATTTAAGAGCATTTGTTAAATATAATTAAAAAATAATTCAGTCAAAAAAGAAACTGCTTAAAAATTATAATTAAAAAATACATGTTCTTTTTTTTATTTGATAAAATAATTTTTGAAAATGTTTTTATTGAAATATTAAGATTTGATAAATTAATAATGAATATAAATGGGAATGATGTTTCCTCATTTAATTATTTTTTCGTTTGTTAATGACAATAAAAAACCAGAAAAATTATTATTATTTGATTAATGAAATAAAACTCAGGCAAAAACTTAATTTGTAACATTTTCTTCCTCTGCCGTATCTTCTATCTTGTGTTCATGGTATTGGACCTCATCACTTTTGATTTATGTATACTATTCCTAAAATTAAACATAATAATTATCTCTTTTGTAAATATTTCTTTTTACATCAAATATCGCAGCTTCGCTAAAACATAAAGACAAACTGATGGATTTTCGAATTCCAAAGACAAAGTCTTATTCATAATAAGGTCTTCACCAAGGTAATTTACCTCCAAAGTTGAATAATCGTTTTCATCCATATCAATATTGATGATATTCTCCAACAGGATTTCCTTCTTATTTGATTTTTTTGATTTGAAGCTTGCAAATATACTGTATAAATTTGGTATTCCCAGCCAGAAATTTTCACTTATGGTTTCTATTATGTAATTTTTGCTTTTTTCTAGAAAAAGTCTATAAAGTAATAACCATAAGAATCGTTGGATTTTAATAAAGTCAATTTGATTTGATCAATGGTGATTTTTTTCTTTTTTTTGAGGTTTTTGTTTTTATTGGATATTTGATAAAATGAAAATTCCTATAATTTTTTATTAACATTTTCCAAAATTTTAAAAAGTTACCTCCGGCTTGCAAGCGATAATTTCATTCAATAAAATCTTTGAAAGGTTGTTTTTCCCGAAAAGAATCTCAGATTGATAAACCGATTCCTTATTTTTCAATTTCATTTTTCTAGCTGATTTATTCATGGGGTCATCAGCGAATTTTTTCTCTATAATCTAAAATATTCATAGAAATTTAGAGAACATTTTGAATTTACTTGAAGTTTTTTGGAAAATAGGTTCTTGAGAGGCATGTTGAAATCTAACTCTCGCATTCCCTGATGATTATTTTAAGAAGATGGTAATAAAAATATTTTGCTTCGTTTTCCATGCCTTCAACATCTTGGAAATCTTCGTGAATTCGATAATTTTTGCGCTTGATCTAAAATTTTTCTAGAAATAGAAATGAATTTTTTTTTCGTTTAACATACGGTCTTATTCTTTATTTTTATCTCCTTCAGTAAATCGCCAACTGTTTTTCCGCTATCCATCACAATCAATGTTGAGAAATTTTCTTGTTTGAAAGTAACTTCCAATGAAATGAGCTTTTAAAAATTTAAAAATTCATTTAAAAAATCAAAATTAATGAAAAAAAATCAAAAATGAATGAAAAAATCAAAATGAATAATGAATGAAAAATTTCAAAATTTTTAATAATTATGAAAAAATAATAGAAATTCACATTCTCAACAAGACCAACTTGATGGTTTTCTAAAATTTCATCGATTACGCTAGAACATTGCTTTGTTTCTTCTTTAATGCTTGATTTTAAATTGAATGCCTTAAAAAAATTGAATTTTAAAAAATACTTCATATAAAAGAATTTCAAAATAATGTTATTTACCACACTATCCAAGAAATATTCATAAACTCTTTGACTTTCATCCAAAGGCTCCAAAGTTAAATCAGGCTTGCAAGCATCATCTTCATCGAGATATCTCAGTTCGTAAGCTAAGCGTTTCAAATTGAAAATATAAAATTAGTGAAAACATGTTGTTCTGGATTTTTTCAATCACCTGAAGGCATAAATGGAAACTTCAACAAGGATTTATCAGTCCTTGGGTCATTCATGTACTTTTGAATGATTCTCTCCAATAAAACCATAACAGTGTCTCTGGTTCCAACCGTGAGCTCGAAATAATTTGCAGAGCCAAAAGAAAATACCTTAAAATATTTAAAATATGTCAATAATTTAAATAAACCATAAATGATTACAAAATAATAAAATTCAATTAATAAAATACAAAATAATAAACCAAAAATAAAAGACAAAAAATGTACATAAAAATAAAGATTGTCAAAATACAACAAAAATAAAAAAAAAAACAAAGATGCACAAAGTCAAATTAAATTAAATTCAAATAAAAAAGGTTAAGGAAAAAAATGAAAAATACTTTGATCTTTCTTGATATATGGGATTTTCTGGAAGTTGGTGAGATAACCATCATCTAAAAAAAAGAACAAAGTTTTATAGGAATTAAAATTTTAAAAAATGCTGGAAAAATTTAATAGAATGCGAAAAAAGTTCTAATCAAACAAATCTTACATCATAGAGTTTCGAGCTCAACAAAGATCTTTTGGAATTTTTCATCTCAAAATTGTGTAAAACATCTTCCGTGCTCAATTTCACAAATTCCTTCCTCTCATAATGTTTCGACATTTTTTTAAATTCGCTATTCGATCTGAGTCTAGCTTTTCTTCTATTAGCAGTCAAGCTCTCAATTTTTATTTTCAGTTGTTTTTTTAAATCCTCATAATTTGGTTTCAGGGTTCCCTCTCTATCTCCTTTTGAAAACGCACCGAAATCAAATTTGAAATCATTATTGTTGTTCCAGGTGGGCTCATCCGCCTTATTAATTTCAATATTGGCCATGCAAGAAAAATAAGAGTTATGATCCCCGTTCAAACTTAATGCACTGCCACTTCTTGACATATTGGTGCAATTTTTGAAGTCGAGTGATGATTGAGTGGCCTTTTGGACGGTGGCAATGTCATCGATGCTAAATTTTTTGTTGAGTTTTTTGGGGGTTTCCTCTTGAAAGCTACAGACAACTGGAGATTCATGGAAATTTGATTCACAATCAATGATTTTTGTGATTGAGATGTTTCGGAGTTCATGTTTGGCATAATGTGAGAAGTTGAGTTTTTTCTTAGATCGGCGGAAATTGTGGACTGCATCATCGAAGTTTGGAAAGACTAAATGTTCAGAAAATTGCATGGGGAATTAGGAATTTTGAATAAAGACAAGAAAAATCAGAGAAAATAGAAAATTTTAATTAAAACTTTATAATAAAACCCAATAAAAGAAATAAAATCGATATCCTATGCTTAGAAATTAAAAAAACCTCGTTGCTAAGGAAACCCCCATAAAAAAAAATCGACGAGTTGGTGAAAAACCTTTAATATAAATGAAAAAAATACTATATATAAATTTATTCTTAAGCGATTTCGTCTTTCATTTGATCCACTATTTGTGTCCGAATGTTCCCCTTGCAATTCGGACAAAAGGGCTTTCTCTCCAGCCAGGCCAGCACACAAATCGCATGGAAAACATGCTTGCATCCTGGCAGAACTATAATATTTTCATTTTCATTCAAATGCTCTATACAAATAGAACATTGAGTTTCAATCCCCAAGGGTTGATCACCTTCTTGTAAGATTGTTTGCTTCAAACAGGCCTTTTCGGATTCAGTGAGTCCCATTTCATTCCTTAGCACAGACCCATTATTTTCGTAAACATTTTGCAGGGCATTTGAAGCCAATAAAACATCTATGTTATTAAGAATGTCCTCTATTCTTCTCCTGATCCTTAATAATCTATAATAATGGATGATTTCATAGATGGCATAAATTATTATGGTCAATATGAGTATATATGAAATTGAAAGACAAAGATAAATCAGCCAAAATATCTCAACATACGAAGTGCAATTGGCATTTTGACTATCTTCAATAGTCCAAATTGTGCCCTGGATGGTCCAATAAGTAAAGGCTGGGAAAATCATAATCAAATATACTGTCAAAATAAAACGAAAACAACTGGGACTCTCAACTGAATTCATTATGTACATGATCACTCTTTTTATTACGTAGAAACCAAAGGTCATTATAAGCCAAATGTTCAAAGGATGGTCACACTCGAGGAAGCTCGACCAGGCACTGATCACCTGATAGATCAGATAACCGAAGAGCAGGTAATATAAAAAGTCAAATATATAACATTTGGAATGATGGGGCATGATTTTTTTAGTCAAGTGTTTTTTAAAAAGATGTTTTTTTTAGATTTGTTTATTTTTTTTTGAGACTTTTATCAAAAAAATAGAAATTTTGAGAAAAAAAATAATTTTAGAAGAGTGAAAGGGTTAAAATTTTGCAATTTTCTAATATATAACATTTAGAATGATGGGGTATCATCTATTTGGTAAAAATTATATACGTTTTTTTTATGATTTTTTGAGGTTTTTATCAAAAAAGTGCTAAATTTTGAGAAAAAAATAAAATTCAAAATGTTCTTGAATTTTTAAGTTTTTGGCTTTTTCCCAGAATATTCATCGATATATTCCTTGTAAAAGAATTTCCCATCTCTTTTCGATTTGGAGGATTCAATTTCGTTCAATATTTTCTCCATCTTTTTAAAAATGTTCTAAAATTTTCAAATTTTCATCAATACTGAATTCTTGTATTTCGGATCATATAAAGCGAGGGTTTCCTCGAGTCTTGTTATCTCAATAAAATCTTGAGCTTTATCTAGCAATAATAATTTTTTTTCATTAATTTTTTGGGAAAATTCAAATTTTTTCTACCTTTGCTTAAATGTTTAAAAGCGTTTTTCAACTCCTGGTTTTCCCTTTCAGTTTCTTCTTCATTTTTCACAAAAACACTATAAAACTCTAAAATTTAATCATTCGAATGGAATCACATAACTTTATTTAATAATACTTTCAAAAGTGATTTCATCCTCACCATCAGGATTGGCCAATTCATTAAGAGCCTCAATTTCTTCCTTAAAATAACAAATTTTTACTTTGAAATTAGTATTAATTAAGGGGGAATATATGAAGAGAAGAATGTAATTTTACAGAACTCGTGTCGACTTTCAATAAATTAAGGATTTCTTTTAGTTGGTTGTAGGTTTTTTCCTCAGGCTTCAAGGAGTTTGAAAGAATTTGCTCTTTTTCTTTTTCTTTATCATTTTTGGCTTTGTTTTCCTCTTCTTTGATTTTCTTCAACCATCCGAAAACCCCTTTTATTTCTTGGAAAATCTTCTCGTCGGACATATGAGTTTTAGTTTAAATCCGTTGATTAGAAATAAATTTAATTATATGAATTTCGTGAAACTTTTTATGAAAGTTTTTTATATATTGTAAATTAAATAGGAAATAGTTTTTTCAAATCAAATTTAGTCATTTGAACAATTGTTATTTTTTCACTTTTGTATATTAAAAAAAAAATCATAAATTTCCTCATTAAAAAAATTCATTTTTTTAAAACAACTTTGAAAAAACTTTTTTTTTAGAAGG